>Ga0210409_10000071_pt1 | contig 231234 bp, 218 predicted proteins | sample IncBWH17MmetaG_FD_161649 | JGI IMG/M metagenome (GOLD analysis project Ga0210409, IMG submission 161649) | Forest soil microbial communities from Barre Woods Harvard Forest LTER site, Petersham, Massachusetts, United States - Inc-BW-H-17-M | ecosystem: Environmental > Terrestrial > Soil >...
GCAAAATCGTTCAGTGTATCGGCGCTGTGGTGGACGTTGAATTCCCACGTGACGCGATGCCTAAGATTTACGACGCCTTGAAGATGGATGGCTCGGAACTGACGCTGGAAGTACAACAACAGCTGGGTGACGGCGTTGTCCGCACCATTGCGCTGGGTACATCCGACGGTTTGCGCCGCGGCATGACAATCAAGAACACAGGCCAGCCAATCATGGTGCCGACCGGTAAAGCAACACTGGGCCGCATCATGGACGTGCTGGGTAACCCGATCGATGAATGCGGTCCGGTAAGCCACGAAACCACTGCTTCGATCCACCGCAAAGCGCCTGCCTACGACGAACTGTCGCCATCGCAGGAATTGCTGGAAACCGGCATCAAGGTTATCGATCTGGTTTGCCCGTTCGCCAAGGGCGGTAAAGTTGGTCTGTTCGGTGGCGCGGGTGTGGGCAAGACCGTGAACATGATGGAACTGATCAACAACATCGCTAAAGCACACAGCGGTTTGTCGGTGTTTGCCGGTGTCGGTGAGCGTACTCGTGAAGGTAACGACTTCTATCACGAAATGGCTGACGCTAAAGTGGTCGATCTGGAACATCCGGAAAAATCCAAAGTGGCAATGGTCTACGGTCAGATGAATGAACCGCCAGGCAACCGTCTGCGCGTGGCGTTGACCGGCCTGACAATCGCTGAAGGTTTCCGCGACGAAGGTAAAGACGTGCTGTTCTTCGTCGATAACATCTACCGTTACACACTGGCCGGTACTGAAGTTTCGGCGCTGCTGGGCCGTATGCCTTCCGCCGTGGGTTACCAGCCTACACTGGCTTCAGAAATGGGCCAGCTGCAAGAGCGTATTACGTCGACCAAGACCGGTTCGATCACCTCGATTCAGGCCGTCTACGTTCCTGCGGATGACTTGACCGACCCGTCGCCTGCAACTACGTTTGCTCACTTGGACTCCACCGTTGTGTTGTCGCGTGATATCGCCTCGCTGGGTATCTACCCTGCGGTTGATCCACTCGATTCGACCTCGCGTCAGCTGGATCCGCAAGTGGTTGGCCAAGAGCACTACGAAACTGCCCGCGCAGTGCAAGGTATCTTGCAACGCTACAAAGAATTGCGCGACATTATCGCGATTCTGGGCATGGACGAACTGGCGCCGGAAGACAAGTTGCTGGTAGCGCGTGCACGTAAGATGCAACGTTTCCTGTCGCAGCCTTTCCACGTTGCTGAAGTGTTTACCGGTTCGCCAGGTAAATACGTTTCGCTGAAGGACACGATCAAGGGCTTCAAGATGATCGCCAGCGGCGAACTCGATCACCTGCCGGAACAAGCGTTCTACATGGTCGGCACGATCGAAGAAGCAATTGAAAAGGCCAAGAAAATCGGCTAAAGCAAGTTTCGCCGCGTCATCCCCGCGTTCGCGGGAATGACACAGTGGCGCTTGCCGATGGTTGATTTGATGGACAACAAAGGGTTTAAGATGGCAAACACTATTCACGTAGACGTTGTTTCCGCGGAAGAGCTGATCTTCTCCGGCGAAGCCGAATTCGTCGCGTTGCCGGGTGAATCGGGCGAGCTGGGGATTTATCCTCGTCATACCCCGCTGATCACGCGCATCAAGCCGGGTGCTGTACGGATCAAGGTGGCAGGCCAGGCGCAGGACGAGTTTGTGTTCGTTGCCGGTGGTCTGCTGGAAGTGCAGCCGGATAACGTTACCGTTCTGGCCGACACCGCAATCCGCGGCGCCGATCTGGACGAAGCGAAGGCAAGCGAAGCCAAGCGTCGCGCCGAAGAAGCGTTGAGCAATAAAGAATCCCTGATCGATTATGCAAAAGCACAGTCCGAGTTGTCGGCAGCTATTGCACAACTGGCAGCGATTCAGAAATTGCGTCAAAAAGGACGTTGATTTGGCAATTCGCCGGTAGTTTGGGTGGCAATAAGAAAAAGCAGCTTCGGCTGCTTTTTTGCTATCTGAGCCGCTTATCTTTGTGATTTGTTATCGTTTTTTTAATGACGCAGCCGCTGTTCTTCCACTAAGATGCTTTAGCCCTCACGCATCGGTGCGTGTATCTATAGCTGGCCACAGCTACATAACGGAGGAAACAGATGAAAATCCGGCTACTGCATTTTCTGGCCATCGCTCTGCTCGCAATCGGCCTGTGCGCCTGCGACAAACCTGGCGACACGCCGCCCACTCCCAAAGTCTATAAGGTCGGCATGAATGCAGCGTTTGCGCCGTTCGGTTCGATCGACACCAATGGCAAGATCGTTGGGTTTGACGCCGACATCATGCAAGCGGCGGCAGACCAGGCTGGAATCAAGATCGTCTGGGTGAATACGCCGTGGGAAGGGATTTTTTCCACCCTGGCCAACGCCGACATCGACATCATCGCTTCCGGCGTCACGATCACTGACGAGCGCAAGCAAAGCATGATTTTCTCCGATCCGTATTTCGAGGCCAAGCAAGTGATTCTGGTGGCGCCCGGTAGAAACATCAGCAGCCCGGACGATCTGAAACAGGCGAACCGGGTTGGCGTCACCGCCGGCACCAGCGCCGACACCATCATGCAGAAATTGCTGGGTAAGAACAGCAGCGCCCTGGTGCGTTTCGAAAGCCTGCCGTTGCTGCTGAACGAAGTGGATAACGGCGGTGTGGACGCCGCGGTGGGAGACAATGGCGCGGTGGCGAATCATTTCAAATTCAACAAGGACAAAGGCTTCAAGCTGATCGAAAGCGATAAGTTTGAAAAAGAGTACTACGGCATCGCTGTGCGGCCTGGCGACACTGCCTTGCTGGCCAAGATCAACAGCGCTCTGAAAGTCCTGCACGATAACGGCAGCTACGACAAGATTTACGCCAGCTACTTTGCCAAGTAGCCCGCGTTTTGTGCGGCTGGGGCAGGGCGGTGAGCAGCCTGCCCTGAGCCCGCTGGCAGGAAATCAGGTTCTCGCGGTAAGATCACGCAAAGCTCCGCAAGCAGGCTTCTCCTTACGCTGACAGGTCGATCACCTAACCATGCCAAACACATCCGCTACCGCATTTGCCACAGCATCTGCAAACACTCATAACGCTGCCAACCCCATCATCGCTATCGTCGGCTTATCCACTAAACCGGAGCGGCCGAGCTACGGCGTGGCCCGCTACATGCAGGAACGCGGCTATCGGATCATCCCGGTCAATCCAATGCATGTAGGCGCTCACATCCTCGGCGAGCCTTGCTACGCCAACCTGTACGATGCGGCGAAAGCGCTGGCTATGGACAATCAGAAAATCGATATCGTCGATTGTTTTCGCAAGGCAGAGGATATTCCACCTATCGTCGGCGAGGCGATCATGATCGGCGCCCGCTGCATCTGGATGCAGCTCGGTATCGTTAACGAAGCAGCTGCCGCCAAGGCGCGTTTCAACGGCATCCAGGTGGAAATGGATAGCTGCATCAAGATTGAGCATGCGCTGGGAAACCTGCACGGGATTTTGTAAGCATCGCGTTAAACGGAGAGAGAGTAATGAAAGCATGCAAGCAATTCCGCGCCGGCAAGCAAACCAGGATCAAGGACGCCGACGCCGCGCAGAAGCCGCTTTCCAGCGGCGACAAGATCAAGGATAAGGAATTGGTGCTGGCGCTGGCGACGCAAATTGCGGCGCAACAGGAGATGCTGTACGCCGGCCGGACTCACAAAGTACTGGTGGTGTTGCAGGGCATCGACACCAGTGGCAAGGACGGCACGGTAAAAGATGTGTTTAACGTCATCAATCCGCAAGGCGTCCAGATAGCCAATTTCAAAGCCCCTACCGACATCGAGCGGGCCCACGATTATTTATGGCGGGTGCATCAACTGGTGCCGCAGCAGGGCGATATCATGGTCTTCAACCGCAGTCACTACGAAGACGTATTGATAACGCGAGTGCACGACTGGATCGATGAGGCCGAATGCGAGCGCCGCTACGCCCAGATTCGCGATTTCGAAAGAATGCTGGCGGAAACCGGCACCGTCATCATCAAGTGCCTGTTGCATATTTCGAAAGACGAGCAGCGCGAACGCTTGCAGGAGCGCATCGACGACCCGGGCAAGCATTGGAAATTCGATATGCAGGACCTGGAAGAGCGTAAAAGCTGGGATAAATATCAGGAACTGTTTGGCAAGGCGATCCAGGCGACCGACGCCGACCATGCGCCCTGGTATGTGATCCCGGCCAATTCTAAGACCCATCGCAACCTGGCGGTTGCCAGCATCCTGCTGGAAACCCTGGTCGATCTGAAACTGAAACCGCCGCCGGCCAAACCAGAATTAAAAGGCTTGAAGATCGAATGAATCGAAGGCCAGTAACCACTATAATTGTTTGCCGTTGAGAAAAATCATATAAGAGGCTGTTGCAAACACAGATGGCTAGGCGCGCAGACGAAGACAGTACGAGTAGTACGGCTAGGAGGCGCAACAACGCCAGCTGTGTTTGCAACAGCCTCTAAACGGTTTGGTCCAAGAAGATAGCAATAATCAAGGAGACATGAAGTGCGCCGCTGGTTGCCGGAACTGATTGCATTACCGCTCTTGCCATGGCTGATCATACAAGGCCGTCGCACGCGCCGCTTTACACCACGCCTGCCCGAAGCAATGGGGCCGACCATCGGCCAGGCTCAGATTGCCAGCGCCACCGAGCCGCCGCAACGGCCGCTGGCTCTGCTGACCATCGGCGAATCGCCGGTTGCCGGGGTCGGCGTCGCCACCCATTACGAGGCGATTACCGGCCAGTTTGCCGCAGCGCTGGCGATGCGCCTGCAGCGCACCGTGACCTGGCAGGCGGTGGGTGAAAACGGCGCTACCCTGAGCACCGCGCTCAAGACCATGCTGCCGCAAGTGGCCTCGCAAAAGGTGGACATCGTGCTGATCGCTTTCGGCGTCAACGACACTACCGCGTTTCGCTCCTGTCGCCGCTATCGGGCCGAGCTGCTGCAACTGATGCGTGACCTGCAAGCGCATCTGGCGCCGCGCCTGATCGTGATTTCCGGGATTCCGCCGATCCACGCCTTCCCGGCGCTGCCGGAGCCGTTGCGCTATGTACTCGGCCTGAAAGCCAAGGCGCTGGACCAGACCGTGGAAGAGTTGATTGCCACTCTGCCCGCCGACCTGAACCATCTGCGCGTAACGCGGGTGCCGATCCTGATCGATATCAACGACCATGACCTGATGGCTTCCGATGGCTTTCATCCGTCGGCCAGCGGTGTTTCCCTATGGGCGCGCCAGCTGGCGACCGCTGTCGCCGCGCATCTGAAATCGATCAAGAAGAACAAGCTGGCGCAGCAGTCGGCCAGCAAGCAGGGCTGATGGCTAGTCGATAGTTTCTATTGAAGCCACCGCTTATTTTAGCCATTGCTCATTTCAGCCACTGCTCATTTCAGCCACTGATTAAACACCCGGTCATAGTCGCCGCTGGCTTTCAACTGATGCATCCAGGTATCGACGAATTCCTTGAACGGCACGTCGCCGCGCGGCAGCATGAAGGCTTTTTCCGAGAATTGCAGCGGTTGTTCGGGGCGAATCGAGCACAACTGCGGATGCAGCTTCGCCTGCCACAGGGTTTCGCTGGCGTCAGTCACCATCACATCCGCTTTGCCCTGCACGATCTGCTCGAAGATGGTGACGTTATCCGGATACAGGATCAGTTGCGCCTGCTTGTAGTTGGCGCGGGCGAAACGCTCGTTGGTGCCGCCCGGGTTGACGATGGCGCGGGTAGCCGGCTGGTCGATCGCCGCCAGCGACTGGTATTTTGCGGCATCGGCGCAACGCGCAATCGCGGCTTTGCCATCCACCATGTGCGCTGCTGAAAACGAGACTTTCTTTTGCCGTTCCAGCGTCACCGAAACACCACCCATCGCGATATCGCATTTCTCCAGGAAATCGCTGGTCAGGTTGGTCCAGCTGGTTTTGACAAAACGCGCTTCGACCCCGAGCGCCTTGGCCAGCGACCGGGCCAGATCGACATCGATGCCCTCGAAACTATTGTCGCTCTTGAAAAAAGTAAACGGCTTGTAATCGCCGGTCATGCAAACGCGCAGATTGCCGGATTTGATGATGTCATCCAGCCGCGATGGCGCCATCTGGGCGGAGACCGGGCTGGTTGCCGCGCTGAGCGCTAACGCGAAAGCAAAAATAAATTTCTTCATGGGTTCTCCTTGGTAGCGATGGTTAAGTCTGGATGGGGACGACATTCATTTCCAATGCGCTTTTATGATCGCCGCCAGCTTGTCGAAAGCCGGCGCTATCTGCTCATTCGGTACGCAGGCATAACCCAGCAGCAAGCCCTGGCGCGCGGTCTCGGCATTCATGAAATAACGTGACAGCGGCCGCGCCACAATCCCCACCGCACGCGCCGCGCGGCTGATTTGCAGATCGTCGCATTGCGCCGGCAGGCCTAGCGCCAGATGCAGGCCGGCCTCGCCGCCGGTGAGCGTGATGCGGTCGCCGAAATGGCGTTCGATGGCAGCTTGCAGCAGGTGCAAGCGCTCGGCATACAAAACCCGCATGCGCCGGATATGCGAAGCAAAATGGCCTTCGGTCATAAAGTCGGCCATGATCGCCTGCATGAACACCTGGCTGCCGCGATACAGCTCGGAAACGCCGATCGCAAATGCGCTCGCCAGCGATTCCGGCACCACCATGAAACCGATGCGCAGGCTGGGGAACATGGTTTTGCTGAAGGTGCCCATGTACAGCACGCGGTCGTCGGTATCCATGCCTTGCAGAGACGCCAGCGGCCGGCTGCCATAACGGAATTCGCTATCGTAATCGTCTTCGATGATCCAGACTTTGCGGGTCGCCGCATACTCCAGCAACATGCGCCGCCGCGACAGGCTCATCACCATGCCCAGCGGATATTGGTGGGATGGCGTGGCGCAGATAAAGCGCGGCGGCTGGCGCAGGTTGGCCAGCCGCATGCGCATGCCTTCGGCGTCGACCGGGATCGCCACCGGCTTGATGCCAAGCGAGTTGAGAACGCTGCGGGTGCCCCAGTAACACGGATCTTCGACCCAGGCGCTATCGCCATGTTCCCCCAGCAGTTTGACGACGATATCCAGCGATTGATGGATGCCGGTGGTAATGATTACCTGGCTGGCGTTGCAGTTGACTGAACGCGCGATGCGCAAATATTCGGCGATTGCCTCACGCAGCGGCAGATAGCCGCCGGCCTCGCCATAGGTCAGCAGATCGGCGCGCGAACGGCGCCAATGTTTGTTTTGCAGGCGGCTCCAGATTTTGTTCGGGAATAGCGTCACGTCCGGCACTCCCGGCATGAATGCACCCCATTGCAAATCGCTGACGCCTGCCTGCTGGATCAGTTGCGCGCCGTGGGCCGACAGTTCCGACTGGCCGCTGGGATCGGTCAGCGGTGGCGTGTTCAGGCGCACTTCTGGAATCTGGTCAGGGGTGGTGTCGGCGATGAAGGTGCCGGAGCCGGCGCGGGTTTCCAGATAACCTTCGGCAATCAGCTGCTCGTAAGCATAGGTCACCGTATTGCGCGAGATGCCCAGTTCGCGCGCCAGATCGCGTGACGACGGCAATTGCCAGGCGGACGGCAGCAACTGCGAAAGGATGGCTTCGCGGATTGCCTGGTAAATTTGCCGATTGAGCGGCATGCCTGTGCCATCGGCGCCACGCTCGATGCGCATCAGCAAAAAATCGGTGAGCGAGGCGATGCGCAAAGTGGCTCCATTAGAAAACTGAAAGTGGCACTATATTATAGATCCAGCCCGGCCTTAGTATGCATCAAAGCTTGTACATAAAACGCATAACGCATCCAGGAGCCAGCATGAAAAACGACGGATACCACGCAGCCGCGGCCGCAGCCGGAGCTACAACAACCGCAACTTCAAACCCGAACTCAAACACCAACGCTGCACTGCATCAACGCAAAAATGCCGCCACCCCGCGCGGTGTCGGCGTCATGTGCGATTTCTACGCCTCGCACGCACTCAACGCTGAAATCTGGGATGTGGAAAACCGCCGCTTCATCGATTTCGCCGCCGGCATCGCCGTCTTGAACACCGGTCATCGCCATCCAAAGTTGGTAGCGGCGATCCAGGAGCAACTCGGCAAATTCACCCATACCGCCTATCAGATCGTGCCTTACGCCAGTTATGTCGAACTGGCCGAGCGCATCAACGCTATCACGCCAGGCGATCATGCCAAAAAAACCACCTTCTTTTCGACCGGCGCCGAAGCAGTAGAAAACGCCGTCAAGATCGCTCGCGCCGCCACCGGCCGCAGCGCCGTGATCGCGTTTTCCGGCGCCTTCCACGGCCGTACCATGATGGGCATGGCGCTGACCGGCAAAGTGGTGCCGTACAAAGTCGGTTTCGGTCCGTTCCCGGCCGAGGTTTACCACGTGCCGTTTCCGATTGAACTGCACGGCGTCAGCGTGGAAAGTTCGCTGGCTGCGTTGCAAACCTTGTTCAAGGCCGACGTCGATCCCAAGCGTGTGGCCGCCATCATCCTCGAACCGGTGCAAGGCGAGGGCGGTTTCTATGCTGCGCCGCCGGCGTTGATGCAGGCGCTGCGCGCATTGTGCGACGAGCATGGCATCTTGCTGGTGGTGGATGAAGTGCAAACCGGTTTTGCCCGTACCGGCAAATTGTTCGCGGTGGAACATTCCGGCGTGATTCCAGACCTGATGACCATGGCCAAGAGCCTGGCTGGCGGCATGCCTTTGTCGGCGGTCTGCGGCCGCGCCGAGATCATGGATGCAGCGGCGCCCGGCGGCCTGGGCGGCACTTACGCCGGCAATCCGTTGGCGGTGGCTTCGGCGCTGGCGGTGCTGGATGTGATCGAAGAAGAGAAACTGGTCGAGCGCGCCAATCTGCTTGGCGCCAAGCTGAAGCAGGTACTGGAAGGACTGCGCGCAGAGATCCCGCAGATCGCCGATATCCGCGGCCTGGGGGCGATGGTGGCGGTGGAATTCCTGCAGCCAAGCACGCGCCAGCCGGACCCCGAGTTTACCAAGAAGGTACAGACCGAGGCCCTCAAAAACGGCTTGCTGTTGTTGAGCTGTGGGGTCTACAGTAATGCGATCCGCTTCTTGTTTCCGCTGACCATAGAGGATAACTTGATGGATGAAGCATTGGCCATTCTGAGTGCCGCGATGCGTACCGTTGCCGCCGCTTGAAGCTTGTCGGGAGAATAAGTTGAAGCAAGAAAATATCGCCACCCACCTGCCCCTGGTTTCCAAGGAAGTTGCCGAAAAGCCAGGTACAGCGGATATCCTGGTGCAGTTTTCCGGGGTCAAGAAAACCTACGACGGCGAGAATCTGGTCGTCAAGAACCTGAACCTGGATATCCAGCGCGGCGAATTCCTGACCTTGCTGGGACCATCCGGCTCCGGCAAGACCACCTGTCTGATGATGCTGGCCGGATTCGAGTTTCCAACCGGTGGTGAAATCCGGCTGGATGGCCAGCTGCTCAACAAAGTGCCGCCGCATAAACGCAACATCGGCATGGTGTTTCAAAACTATGCCCTGTTCCCGCACATGACCGTGGCGCAGAACGTGGCCTATCCACTGCGGGTGCGCAATATCAGTGGCAGCGAACGCGCCGAGAAGGTGAAAAAAGCGCTGGACATGGTGCAGATGGGCAAGTTCGGCGATCGTTATCCAGCCCAGCTTTCCGGCGGCCAGCAACAGCGGATCGCCCTGGCGCGGGCGCTGGTATTCGATCCCAAGCTGGTGCTGATGGATGAGCCGCTGGGGGCGCTCGACAAACAGTTGCGCGAACACATGCAACTGGAATTGAAAGCCTTGCACAAGCGTCTCGGCGTGACGTTTGTCTACGTTACCCACGATCAAAGCGAAGCGCTGACCATGTCGGACCGGGTTGCCGTCTTCGACCAGGGCATCATCCAGCAGTTGGCGGTGGTCGATCGTCTGTACGAATATCCGGAAAATCAATTCGTTGCCGGCTTTATCGGCGATAACAATCGCTTCAATGGCGTGCTAGCGGCCACCGAAGGCGGCAGCGCCACCGTGCGCTTGCCGCATGGCGGTTTGCTGAGCGGCCTCAACGCCAACCAGGCTAGCGTCGATCAGCAGGTGGTGGCTTGCATCCGGCCGGAACGGATTCATTTGCTGCCGCTGGCCGATGCGCCAGAAAGCGCCTTGCGCGTCAGCGTCAGCAGCCTGATTTATTTTGGCGATCACGTGCGCGTGCGTTGCACGATTCCGCAACAAGACGATTGTTTCGTCAAACTTTCCTTGAACGATCCGGCGCTGGCCGGATTATATGAAGGCACCCAGGTCGCATTGGACATAGATCCCAAGCACCTGCGCATATTTATTTAGCGCCAACTGACAATTTCTGTAATTGTTTTTCAATCCTCGAGGAGATGTGATGAAGTCGATATTCAAACCTGTTCTTACCAGCATTGTATTGTCGCTGGCCGCAGTCGGCATGGCCCAGGCGGCAGCCTTGACGGTGGTCAATTTCGGCGGCGCCAACGGCGCGGCGCAGAAAGTTGCCTACATCGATCCGTTTGCCAAGGCTAGCGGCGACAAGATCACGGTGGTCGAATTCAATGGCGAGCTGGCCAAGGTCAAAGCCATGGTCGAAGCCAAGAAAGTCAGCTGGGATGTAGTGGAAGTGGACGCTGGCGATATCGGCCGTGCCTGCGAAGAAGGCTTGCTGGAAAAAATCGACTTCAGCAAGATCGGCAACAAGGCCGATTTCAGCCCTGCAGCAATCCATGAATGTGGCGTCGGCGCTTTTGTCTGGTCGACCGTGCTGGCCTATGACGCCGACAAACTGAAAGTTGCGCCGAAGACCTGGGCCGATTTCTGGGACACCAAGAAATTCCCCGGCAAGCGCGCCATGAAGAAGGGCGCCGAATACACGCTGGAATTCGCGCTGATGGCGGATGGCGTGGCGCCGAAAGATGTCTACAAATTGCTCGGCACTAAAGCCGGCGTTGATCGCGCTTTCAAGAAGCTGGATGAACTGAAGCCGAATATCCAATGGTGGGAAGCCGGCGCGCAACCGCCGCAATTCCTGGTGGCCGGCGATGTCGTGATGTCGACCGCATTCAACGGTCGTATCGACGCTGCGCAACGGGAAGGCAAGAACCTGAAAGTGAGCTGGATCGGCAGCATCTACACGCTTGATTTCTGGGTGATTCCAAAGGGCACGCCGAACAAGGCCGACGCCGAGAAATTCATTGCCTTCGCCAGCAAGCCTGACTCGCAAAAAGCTTACGCCAGCAATATCGCTTACGGTCCGGTGAACAACCAGGCGCTCAAGCTGCTGGATCCGAAGGTACTGGCTAATCTGCCGACCTCGCCGACTAATGCCAAGGATGCCTTGCAACTGAGCTTGTCGTTTTGGACCGATCACGGTGAAGAACTGGAGCAGCGTTTCACTGCCTGGGCCGCCAAGTAAGAAGACCGGTATGGCCGCAAGCCGCATTCGTTTTTCGTTTGTCCGTGGCTTGCGGCAGTTCTTTGCAATTCACTATTTAGCATACCCGGATCACCATGACTTCTATTGCATCTGCCGGCGTCGGTTCTGTCATGACGCCGCCTGCATCACCGCAGAATTCCCAGCTCAAGCGCGAATTGCGCCAGGCACAATTTCGTAAGCGCGCCGCCGCGCTGGCATTGATCGCGCCGCTGGCGATTTTCCTGCTGCTGACCTTTCTGGTACCGATTGCCATGCTGCTCAAGCGTGCTGTCGAAAACCCGGAAATCGCCACTACGCTGCCGCATACCGTGGCCGCATTAAGCAACTGGGATCGCAAGAGCGCGCCGCCGGACGCCGCCTACGCCGGGCTGGCAAGCGATTTGCTGCAAGCCAAGGCAGACAGCTCAGCCGGTTCGCTGGCGCGCCGCCTCAATTCGGAAATCTCCGGCGCCCGCTCGATCATCATGAAAACCTCGCGTGCCTTGCCGCTGCTGGATGCCGACGGCAAGCCGCTGCCGGCGACGCAGATCAAACAAGCGCTGATTGATCTCGATGAACAATGGGGCCAGCTGCCGTACTGGCAAGTGATCGCCAAGAACGGTGCGCCGTATTCCCCGTATTACCTGCTGGCGGCGCTGGATCTGAAGCAGGATGCCTTCGGCCATATCGAAAAAGCCGAGGCCAGCGCCTCGGTGTATCAAAAGATTTTCGGCCGCACTTTCTGGATCGGCCTGGTTGCTACCCTGGCTTGCCTGGTGCTCGGTTATCCGCTGGCGTACTGGCTGTCGACCATGTCGGAACGGCGCGCCAACCTGTTCATGATCCTGGTGCTGATTCCATTCTGGACTTCGATCCTGGTGCGGGTCGCGGCCTGGATTGTATTGCTGCAATCGGAAGGCCTGGTCAACAAGGCCCTGATGGTGAGCGGCCTGACCCAGGCGCCGCTGGAATTGCTGTTCAACCGCATCGGCGTGTATATCGCCATGACCCACATCCTGCTGCCGTTCATGATCCTGCCTTTGTATAGCGTGATGAAAGCGATTCCGCCGACCTATCTGCGCGCTGCGGTGTCGCTTGGCAGCCATCCGTTCGCCGCCTTCTGGCGCGTGTATGTGCCGCAGACTTATCCGGGCATCGGCGCCGGCGGTTTGCTAGTGTTTATTCTGGCAGTCGGCTATTACATTACGCCAGCCTTGCTGGGCGGGCCGAATGAGCAGATGGTGAGTTACTACATCGCCTATTTCACCAATGTCACCATCAACTGGGGCATGGCTTGCGCGCTGGGTGCTCTGTTGTTTGCTGCGACGCTGGTGTTGTATGGCGTGTATCGTCGCTTCACCAAAAACGACGTGGCCATGGGATAAGAAAATGAAGATATTTCCGCAATTTCCCCCCTATGTTTCTTTGACCGAACGCGTCTGGTTTTTCTTTTCGCGTGGCTTCAATCTGCTGGTGCTGCTGTTCCTGCTGCTGCCGATCCTGGTCATCATTCCACTGTCGTTCAGCGACAGCACTTTTCTGGTGTATCCGATCCACGGTTTTTCGATGCGCTGGTATCAGAACCTTGTGCATTCGCAGGAATGGGTCAGCGCCGCGAAAAATAGCTTCATCGTGGCGCCGTTGGCGACTGTGCTGGCGACCATACTTGGCACCTTGGCGGCAGTCGGCTTGAACAAGGCGGATTTCCACGGCAAGGGTTTGCTGATGGCGGTGCTGATCTCGCCGATGGTGGTGCCGGTGGTGGTGGTCGGCGTCGGCGTTTATCTGTTCTTCGCGCAGATCGGTTTGTCCGATAGTTATACCGGCCTGATCCTGGCGCATGCGGCGCTCGGTGCGCCGTTCGTGGTGACGACGGTGTTGGCGACGTTGCAGGGCTTCAACCAGAACCTGGTGCGCGCCAGTCTCAGTCTGGGCGCCAATCCGCTTTCTACTTTTTTCCGGATTACCTTGCCGGTGATTGCGCCGGGTTTGATTTCCGGCGCCTTGTTCGCCTTCGCGACCTCGTTCGACGATGTGGTGGTAACCTTGTTTGTCGCCGGCCCCGGACAAGCCACTCTGCCACGGCAGATGTTTACCGGCATCAAGGAAAACATCAGCCCGACGATTGCCGCGCTGGCCACCATCCTGATCGTGTTTTCGACCTGCCTGCTGCTGGTGCTGGAATGGATACGCGGGCGCAACAAGGCGCTCGCCAAGTATTAGTGCAGTACTTCGCAAATAATGAAACTTCATAAACGGCGTCTTTTTGCGCCAGGCGTCGTTGCAAATCCTCGCGATAGCCCCACTATCGCTCCGGTTTGCGCCTAGCCTGACACAAAAATCCACCATTTCTGAAGCTCCATTACTTACGAAGCACTACACTCGCAAGCAACCACTTTTCAGCACGCATATCGCAAGCGGATATGCGTGCCTTCAACGTTCATAGGAGTTCTCCCCATGATGCAATTAAAAGATCCCTCATTGTTCCGTCAGCAAGCCTATGTCAATGGCGAATGGTGCGACGCCGATAATGGCGGCACGCATCCCGTGACTAATCCGGCGACCGGTGAAACCATCGGCAGCGTACCGTTGATGGGCGCTGCCGAGACCAAACGCGCGATTGCCGCCGCCAACGACGCCTGGCGCCAATGGCGGCGCAAGACCGCCAAGGAACGCAGCATCATCCTGCGCAAATGGAATGATCTGATGCTAGCCAATCTCGACGATCTGGCGCTGATCATGACCGTCGAACAAGGCAAGCCGCTGGCTGAAGCCAAGGGTGAAATCGCCTACGCCGCATCCTTCATAGAATGGTTTGCAGAAGAGGGCAAGCGCGCCGGCGGCGACACCATTCCATCGCCCTCGCCGAGTTCGCGGATCGTGGTGGTGAAAGAGCCGATCGGGGTTTGCGCGGCGATCACACCGTGGAATTTCCCGGCCGCAATGATCACCCGCAAGGCCGGCCCGGCGCTGGCCGCCGGCTGCACCATGGTGCTCAAGCCGGCCGAAGCGACGCCGTTTTCTGCGCTGGCCCTGGCGGTACTGGCCGAGCGTGCCGGCATCCCAGCCGGCGTGTTCAGCGTGGTAACCGGTTCCGCGCGCGACATCGGCGCCGAGATGACCAGCAACCCGATCGTGCGCAAGCTGACCTTCACCGGCTCCACCGGCGTTGGCCGCCTGCTGATGGAGCAATGCGCCGCCACCATCAAGAAACTGTCGCTGGAATTGGGCGGCAACGCGCCGTTCATCGTGTTTGAAGACGCCGATCTGGATGCCGCCGTGGATGGCGCGATGGCGTCCAAATATCGCAACGCCGGGCAAACTTGCGTCTGCGCCAACCGCCTGTATGTGCAGGACGGCATTTACGATGCTTTCGCCGAAAAACTGGTGGCCGCAGTGGCTAAGCTGAAAGTTGGCAACGGTCAGCAAGAGGGCGTGACACAAGGCCCGCTGATCGATCAGAAAGCGGTCGCCAAAGTCGAACAGCATATCGCCGACGCGGTAGAAAAAGGTGCGCGCATTCTGGCCGGCGGCAAACGCCATGCGCTCGGCCAGAGTTTCTTCGAACCGACCGTACTGGCCGATGTGACTTCCGACATGATGGTGGCGCGCGAAGAGACCTTTGGCCCGATGGCGCCCTTGTTCCGCTTCAAGACCGACGATGAAGTACTGGCGCTGGCCAACGATACCGAATTCGGTCTTGCCAGTTATTTCTACTCGCGCGATATCGGCCGTATCTGGCGTGTCGCCGAGGGTTTGGAAAGCGGCATGGTCGGCATCAACACCGGCATCATTTCGAACGAAGTGGCGCCGTTCGGCGGCGTCAAGCAATCCGGCCTGGGGCGTGAAGGATCGAAGTATGGGATTGAGGATTACCAGGTGATCAAATACCTGTGCATGGGCGGGATTTGATGTTTCCGGCGACCCGGTTCAAATTCGTGTGACACCCATCCGCACTATGCCGTGCCTGGAAGGCACGGCGTTTCGCTAAAATCCAACACTTTCCCTACTGCTTGCCACATTTTCCTCTCGAAATCTGGTAGCGCTAACACAAATAAATCGCCGTTGATATAATGTTGCTTCGCACCATGCCCCCGGTGCGCGCCTCTGACCGCCACGCTGTTTAACGTTGTTGCTTAAACTCCCCGGCGGTTTTTCATTTCCGGATGATCATCATGCTGTCTTTGCCCCTGTTTGCCCTTGCTGTTGCCGCTTTCGGCATCGGTACGACGGAATTCGTCATCATGGGCTTGCTGCCCGATGTCGCGCGCGATCTGGGGGTGACCATCCCGGCGGCGGGGATGCTGGTGACCGGTTATGCGCTGGGCGTGACGATAGGCGCGCCGATCGTCGCCATCGCGACCGCCAACATGCCGCGCCGGACGGCGCTGCTGAGCCTGATCGGCCTGTTTATCATCGGCAATGTGCTGTGCGCCTTGTCGCCGAATTACACTGTGCTGATGTTGGCGCGGGTAGTGACGGCGTTTTGTCATGGCGCGTTTTTCGGCATCGGCTCGGTGGTTGCGGCTGGCCTGGTGGCGCCGAACCGGCGGGCGCAGGCGATTGCTCTAATGTTTGCCGGTCTGACCCTGGCCAATGTGCTGGGCGTGCCGTTTGGCACTGCGCTGGGGCAACAACTGGGCTGGCGCTCGACATTTTGGGCGGTGACGGTGATCGGGGTGCTGGCGGCGATCGCGCTCGCGCTGTGGCTGCCGAAGAAAATCGAGATGCAAAAGACCAGCCTGTTGCAAGAGTTTGGCGTGCTCAAGGATAGGCAGGTATTGATGGTGCTGGCGATCAGCGCGCTGGCGTCGGCCAGCCTGTTTTCGGTATTCACCTACATCACGCCGATTCTGGAAGACGTCACCGGGCTGACGCCGCATGCCGTAACGCTGGTGTTGCTGGTGTTCGGCCTGGGCCTGACGGTGGGCAGCGCGCTCGGCGGCAAACTGGCCGACTGGCGTTTGCTGCCGTCGCTGATCGCTTTCCTGGTGGCGCTGGCGATAATCCTGACGGTATTTACCCTGACCATGCGCACCCCGCTGCCGGCCGTCATCACGATTTTCATCTGGGGCGTGCTGGCTTTTGCGATTGTGCCGCCGTTGCAGATGCTGGTGGTGGAACGCGCCAGTGCGGCGCCGAACCTGGCTTCGACCCTGAACCAGGGCGCCTTTAATCTCGGCAATGCGGGCGGCGCCTGGTTTGGCGGCATGGCAATCAGCGCCGGCTTTCAGCTGACCACCTTGCCATATGTCGGCGTAGTGGTAGTGGCGGCGGCGCTAGGCTTGACCTTGTGGTCGGCGGCTATCGAACGGAATAACGATCTGGCGCTGACGCCGAGTGAATAAGGGCGCAAGGGCGACGCATGGCCGTTTTTACCAGCGTTTTTTTCCTAGGATTTTTTCGCCCAGCTCGCTTAGCTGCGCCATCGGGTAGCGGTTTTTTTCCCATTCGCGCGGATCGCCGGGGAAGGCATAACTATCCGGCGGCGTCCGCTGCCGCCAGCTCTCCACCCGCCAATCGCGCAGTTCTGCCTGTTCCTCGCGCGCTGGCGTAAAGGCGATGTACTGCGCCAGCCGGACTTGATCGGCCGAGGTGTTGGGCTTGATGCCGTGCGCCAGCAAACTATTGAAGATCAACAGATCGCCAGCTTGCATCGGGATGAAGCGCGGCTGCCACGGCAATGATTCCAGATCGGGACGCCAGGGATTGCGATCCTTCGCTGCACATTTGCGCCATTCGGCGAAGTGTTGGAACAGTTCCGGGATGCATTGGAAACCGCCGCCTTCCGGCGTCGTGTCGGATAGCGCCAGCACGCCTTGGACATTCACCGGCAGCGGCTCCAGTGTAGTGTCGGCGTCCCAGTGGATAAAGCCGCCGAATCGTCTGGCGCCCTGGTTCGGCGTGTTCAGGTTGGCGCGGTCTATGGTCACCCACAGGTCCTGGCGATCCCAGATGTCGACGAAGGCGTCGACGATGCGCGGCGTCTGGCGGTTATCCCAGAAGGTCTGGTGATGATAGGCCTCGACCATGCCGGAACCGTTCAACTCCTTCATTTCGTGATCGCGCAGTTGCGCGCGGTTCCAGGTTTCGGGCGCGTTGCGGTCCAGTTCCTGGAATTCCCACAGGAAATCGACGGTGCGTTGCACCTGCGCGGCGCTGACCGCTTGTTTGACGATGACATAACCATAGCTTTGCCAGTGATGGAAATCGGCAGCTGACAATACCCGCAGCGGCAGGGCTTTTTGTATGTCGCGCAGTTGTTCCTGATCGGGGTAGAGCACAGACGGATTGCTAAGAAGTTGCTTGGCGGCGGCGTAAGCTTGGTTCATAAAGTCTCCGGGTGGGTTTTGTCGGCAAGGATTACAACGCAATTCTCTGCCGCCAGCCGTCACTCGATTTCGCCGCAACTGCCGCTTATTGATACTATTCTGATGTAACTATCCATTTGAAGGTCAGAATGCGACCGCAATACGAACACCTCACCCTCTCTCCCGGGCATTCCTGGCAACTGCTGTGGCGCGAGTTGCCCGAGCTGCCGTTTCTCTGGCATTACCACCCCGAGTTCGAGCTGACCCTGACCTTGAACGCGCGTGGCCAACGTTATGTCGGCGACCATCTGGCGGATTTTTCGGATGGCGATCTGGTATTGCTGGGGCCGAACCTGCCGCATACCTGGTCGGCCAGCGAACGCCTGGCGCCCGAACGGCAGATGCTGGCGGTGGTGGTCTGGTTTTCTCGCGATTGGCTGATCCAGTTGCAAACCAGCTTGCCGGAACTGGCCGGCCTGCTGCAACTGGGCAAGCGGGCTGACAGGGGATTGCAGTTTTCTGCTGAGGCAGCCACCCGCGTCAGACCCTTGATGCTGCGCATGGAGAAACTGGCGCCGGCACAACGCTTGCCGATATTACTGGAATTGTTGTTGCTGTTGGCGCAAGACGAACTGGCGCAGCCGCTGGCCTCGGTGGCTTCTGCTGCGATCGTGTTGGATACGCAGCGCCAGCGCATGGGGCGGGTGCTGGACTATATGCACGCCCATTTCCAGTCGGCGCTGCCGGTGGAGTTGCTGGCCGAGCGCGCTGCATTGTCGGTGGGCGCTTTCCATCGTTTTTTCAAACGCCACACGCAGTTGACGGTGACGGCTTACCTGGCCCAGTTGCGGATCGGCAGCGCCTGCCAGCAATTGATCCAGACCGACAAGGCGATCGGCGTGATCGCCCAGGAATCAGGCTATCGCAACCTGACCCATTTCAACCGGCAATTCCGTGCGGCCAAGGGTGTCAGCCCGCGCGAGTTCAAACAGAGATATAGATAATATCTAGCTGAATCCGAGTGTTGGCGCTCACTTAAACTGCAACTGATCCGGCGCCATTGTTTAACGCCGCGGCACGCCGGGCAACACACACAGCATCTCATACGCCAGATTGGCGCCCAGCAAGGCGGTGGTGCCAACCGGATCGTAAGGCGGCGACACTTCGACCAGATCGGCGCCGACCAGGTCCAGGCCCCAGGCGCCGCGGATGATCTCCAGCGCCTGCGGCACGGTCAGGCCGGCGATTTCCGGCGTGCCGGTGCCGGGCGCATAGGCCGGATCGATGCCGTCGATGTCGAAACTCAGGTAGACCGGGCCGCCGGCCACGCGGGCGCGCACTTCTTCCATCAGCGGCGCCAGCGATTTGTTCCAGCAGTCTTCCACCTGCACCACCTTGAAACCCTGGTCGCGGCACCAGTCGAAATCTTCTGCGGTGTAGCCGGTGCCGCGCAAACCGATCTGCACCACGCGCTGGCAATCCAGCAGGCCTTCTTCCACCGCCCGCCGGAAGGGCGTGCCGTGGGCAATTTTTTCGCCGAACATGGTGTCGTTGACATCGGCATGGGCGTCGACATGGATCAGGCCGATCTTGCCGTATTTGCGATGCAGCGCGCGCAGGATCGGCAGGGCGATGGTGTGATCGCCGCCCAGCGTAATCGGGCGGCAACCGGAGGCGACGATGCTGTCGTAGGCGGTTTCAATCAGCTTGATCGAATCCAGCAGGTTGTAGGGATTGATCGCGACGTCGCCGAGGTCGGCAATCCGCAACGCATCGAAAGGGGCGGCGCGGGTCGCCATGTTGTAAGGCCGCAGCAGCACCGATTCGGTACGGATCTGGCGCGGCCCGAAGCGTGTGCCGGAGCGATTCGAGGTGCCGAGATCGAACGGGACGCCGACGAAACAGGCGTCCAGTTCAGCGCTGCTGTTCACGTGCGGCAAGCGCATCATGGTGGCAATGCCGCCGAAACGCGGCATGTCGTTGCCGCCAAGCGGTTGATAAAGTGGGGTGTCCGACATGGTCGTCTCCGGTAGGGGGAAGGGTTTATGTTTTCTAGATATCCATCACTCTAGCGGCAAATTACATTATAAAAAATGCGCGCAATGCAACGCTTACATTGATACGAATAGATGTATTATCGATCCGACCCGATGCGTCCTTTACCCTTATCCGATGCTATATGCTCCAACGGTTATCCGATCTTGATCTGCGTCTGATCCGCGTCTTCCTGTCGGTGCTGGACGCCGGCGGTATTTCCGCTGCGCAGACGGCCCTGAATGTCAGCCAGTCCACCATCAGCACGCAACTGGCGACGCTGGAGACGCGGCTGGGATTTCGTCTGTGCGAGCGCGGCCGGGCCGGGTTCCGGCTGACTCCGCGCGGTGAGCAATTTGCCCAGGCCAGCCGCCAGTTGCTGGAGAACATCGATCACTTTTGCCTGGATGCGCGCCAGATCGGCCGCAAGCTGGTCGGACAATTGCATCTGGGCCTTATCGGCCATGCCGCCATGAGCGCCAATGCGCGCCTGAGCCAGGCCATCGCCCGCTTTCGGGCGCGTGACGAGGCAGTCATGCTGTCGCTGGCGGTGCTGGCTCCGGGCCAACTGGAAGAGGAGGTGATCAATGGCCGTCTCGATCTTGGCATCGGTTATTTCTGGCATCGCTTGCCGAATCTGGAATATCTGCCCCTGTATTCGGAACATCAGGTGGCCTATTGCGCCGCCGCTCATCCATTGTTTAGCCAGGCCGGAAAATTGACGGCCGCAGCTTTGGCGCAGCATGACTGGGTCTGGCGCAGCTATCCGTTGCCAGAGGCCGACAGCGCCGGCGGCGTATTCACGCCGACGCGGGTGACGGCGCTGGCCGACAACATGGAGGCGGTCGCGGTCCTGATCCTGTCGGGACAACATCTTGGCTTCCTGCCGCAACACTTTGCCGCCCCCTTGGTGCAGCAAGGATTGCTGGCGGCCCTCAATCCGGCCTTACTCTCCTATGAAGTGGCATTGCAGATGGTAGTGCGCCGCCAATCCAGCCGGGGTGAAGTCCTGCAGGCGTTTCTGGACGATCTGCTTGCGGTGCATCGGGACGCGGCGTGATGTCGACCACATAGCGACCATATACCTGCCATACAATCAACCGATGCCGCGGCCGCCGGTTTGGATGAGATAATGCAGTGTTATCACATGCATTCAGATTGCCTCTTATGTCACAATTCGCCCCGCTCAAGAACGATACCTTCCTGCGCGCACTGCTGCGCCAGCCAACTGAATACACGCCTCTGTGGCTGATGCGTCAGGCCGGCCGCTATCTACCGGAATATCGGAAGACCCGCAGCCGCGCCGGATCTTTCATGGGGCTGGCGACCAATCCGGACTACGCCACCGAAGTCACGCTGCAGCCGCTCGACCGTTTCCCTCTGGATGCCGCGATCCTGTTTTCCGACATCCTCACCGTGCCGGACGCCATGGGGCTGGGCCTGTATTTCGCCGACGGCGAAGGCCCCAAGTTCCAACGCCCGCTGCGCAATGAAAAAGACGTGATGGCGCTGCAAAGCCCCGATCTGGCCAAGCTGGACTACGTGTTCAAGGCCGTCACGCAAATTCGCACTGAACTGAACGGCCGCGTGCCGCTGATCGGTTTTGCCGGCAGCCCGTGGACCTTGGCTTGTTACATGGTTGAGGGCGAAGGTTCGCGTGAGTTTCATACCGTCAAAACCATGTTGTACAACCGCCCGGACCTGATGCACCACGTGCTCAGCACCAATGCGGTGGCGGTGGCGGCTTACCTGAATGCGCAAATCGACGCCGGCGCCCAAGCCGTCATGATTTTCGATTCATGGGGCGGCGCGCTGGCGGACGGCGCTTACCAGGAGTTTTCGCTGGACTATATGCGCCAGGTCGTGTCCCAGCTGAAGCGCGAGAAGGATGGCGTGCCGATTCCTGCGATTGTGTTTACCAAAGGCGGCGGCTTGTGGCTGGAACAGATTGCCGACATCGGCGCCGACGCCGTCGGCCTCGACTGGACCGTCAATCTGAGCGAGGCGCGTGCGCGCGTCGGTCAGCGCGTCGCCTTGCAGGGCAATCTTGACCCCGCCGTGCTGTTTGCCAATCCGGAACAGATCCGTAGCGAAGTCGGGCGTTTGCTGAACGCATACGGCGCACCTCAAGCCGGCAGCGGCCACGTGTTCAACCTGGGCCACGGCATTTCGCAATTCACGCCGCCGGAGTCGGTTGCGGAGATGGTTGAAGCGGTCCATGAAATCAGCCGTAAATTGCGTGGATAGAAGCTTGTCGACGGCTTTGCCGTAACCTCCGATGGCTGCTTTTTGGTGAGGAATGTTGTTACATGGTGTCACACATAACACATTCGTAAGCAATCCGGGTTGTGGCGTGCGCTAGTTATGCACAAAATAAATCTGCTGCACCACGGCAATTATTTATAACTATATTTATTATTTTCGACTTGATAGTGTTTTGTAAGTAATTGATTTATAACGATTTATTTTCTGCTTTTTGTTTGGGCAGTTTATTGAAACCCGCATCAAATATGAGCCTGCAGCCTGTCAAGAGCAGGTTACCCACAAAGTTATCCACAGACATTGTGGATAATTTGAAAAGCGCTTATGAAACCGATGCTTAGGGCACTTCCTCATGTTTTACTTTAAGTAGATTCTTAGGAATCAGGATTTGTCCTTGGTTTTTTGCAGTTGACATCGGGCTAATTTTTCCGATCCGAAACTTGGTGAGCTGTAAAAAAAAGCGACATAGTGGTGCGCGCCCATGAACTTGAATGTGGATCTGATTGTTACCCACTAGTTGCTTTCTTATGCTTTGTTTTGGGGCATTCCGAATTTAGTTATGCACATAACGGTGTTTCCGCAAGGCTATTTTTTGAGAATGGGAAAATTTTTCCTTGCTCTGAATGTGCAACTTAAGTCTTTGATTGTAAATGATATTTTTATTAATGTCGGTTTGGGCAAAAAGCTTAAATGCGGCGCAAACAGGCGCTTTCACGTCGTTTACGCAACCTTGTCCACAAAGTTATCCACAGATATTGTGGATATTTTTTTGAAAGCACTTATGAAACCGATAGTTAGCTTATTTCCTCGGGAATTACATTAAGTTCGTGAAACAAAGCATTCTCCAAATCGTCCTCGACACCCCCTTGGATAGCAGCTTCGACTATCGCTGGCAGGCCAGCGACGACGGCGAAGCCATGCCGCAAATCGGGCAACTGGTTCAACTTTCCTTTGGTCGACGCGAAGTGGTCGGTTTGATTGTCGGCATCAGCGCCGAGAGTGAGGTTCCGGCTGAAAAATTAAAAAATGTGCAAGCAGTGCGCCATCAGTTGCCGCCGCTGTCGGCGCAATGGCTCGCCTTGTGCCGGTTTGCCGCCGACTACTATCAAAGGCCACTGGGCGAAGTGGCGTTGCCCGGCTTGCCGAAAAACCTGCGTGCTCTGACCACCGTGGCATTGGATCGCGGTTTGAAGAAATTGCAGCAGAGCGGTGTCGCGCACGACGCTACGCCGATCAATGTGGCGCAACTGAACCCGGCGCAGCAGCAGGCGGCCGACGCCATCGCCGGCGCCACCGGCTTTGCGCCGACGCTGCTGTACGGCGTCACCGGCAGCGGCAAGACCGAGGTCTATCTGCAGGCGGCGGCGCAAATCCTGGCGCATAGCGGGAATGGCGTGGATAACCCGTCGCAAATCCTGATCCTGGTGCCGGAAATCAATCTGACGCCACAGTTGGAGGGAAACATCCGCGCCCGTTTCCCCGGCGTGACAGTGGCAACCTTGCATAGCGGACTGGCGGAAGGCGAGCGCATGCGCCACTGGCTGGCGGCGCATTTGGGGCAGGCACGGATTATCCTCGGCACCCGGCTGGCGGTGCTGGCATCCTTGCCGCATCTCAAGCTGATCGTCATCGACGAGGAGCACGATCCGTCCTACAAGCAGCAAGAGGGCCTGCGTTATTCGGCGCGCGATCTGGCGGTCTGGCGCGCCCATCAACTGGGGATTCCGATTGTGCTGGGTTCGGCCACGCCGTCGTTGGAAACCTGGCATCACGCGCAATCCGGACGTTACAAGAAACTCGAACTGCGCGAGCGGGCGGTCAAGGATGCGGTATTGCCGCTGGTGCGCCGGATCGACATGGAGCGCGACAAACCCAGCGAGGGACTAACCTCGATTCTGGTCAGCGCACTCAAGAAAAGACTGGAGCGCGGCGAGCAATCCTTGCTGTTTCTGAACCGGCGCGGTTATGCGCCGGTGATCGCCTGCGATGCTTGCGGCTGGATCAGCAATTGCACGCGTTGCACCTCCTTCATGGTGTTGCACAAACCCGAACATCGCCTGCGTTGCCATCATTGCAGCCTGGAGTTGAGGATTCCGAAATCCTGTCCGACCTGCGGCAACGTCGATCTGCAGCCGCTGGGACGCGGCACGCAACGCTTGGAAGAGGGTTTGCAAGCGATGTTTCCCGAGGCACGGGTGTTGCGCATCGATGCTGATTCGACCCGTCGCAAGGGTAGTGCGCAAGTGGCTTTCGATAGCGTGCACAACGGCGAAGTCGATATCCTGATCGGCACCCAGATGGTCGCCAAAGGGCACGATTTCAAAAACCTGACGCTGGTCGGCATCCTGAATCCTGATACAGCCCTGTTTTCCCATGACTACCGCGCCAGCGAGCGTTTGTTTGCGCAATTGATGCAGGTAGCGGGACGCGCCGGCCGCGCTGCGCAAAAAGAGGGGGGCAGTGCTAGCGAGGTGCTGATCCAGACGCGTTATCCGCAGCATCCGCTGTATGCGGCAGTGATCGCCCACGATTACGATCACTTCGCCACTTCCTTGCTGGAGGAGCGCGCGCAGGCTTGCCTGCCGCCCTACATCTATCAAGCCTTGCTCAGGGCTGAGGCGAAAGAGCTGGAAACCGCGATCGAGTTCTTGCAACAGGCAGCCAACTGCATCGAGCACGACGGCATCACCATGCATGACCCGATTCCGATGACCATGACCCGGGTTGCCAATGTCGATCGGGCGCAATTGCTGATCGAGTGCCCGTCGCGTCCCGGTTTGCAGGCTTTCCTGACTGACTGGATGGCTCAGTTGCGGCAGCTGAAGACGCGCGCGAAATGGTCGCTGGAAGTGGATCCGGTCGATATCTGATGCGGTTTTGCGTCTTGCGCTTGGTGCTTAGTGCCTCTGCTCCGGCACCGAGCGAGAAAAAATCCGCACCACAGAATCCATATGCGCCCGCATCGCACGGCGCGCAGCTACGGCATCGCGCGCTTGCAGCGCTTCCAGGATCAGCAAATGCTCATGCTCTGAACGATTCGGCATGTCCTTCGAGCTATACAGTGTTTGCAGACGCTGAAACATCATGCCGTATTTGCGCCCCAGCAGATGGCTGACCAGCAACAGATAGGCCGGGTTGCCGCTGGCCTCGGCGATACGGATATGAAACAGGCGGTCGCCCGGATGGGTGTGTGAGCCACTGCGGTTGTCCTCGACATTGCGCGCATACGCTTCGGCGATGTTGTGCAGTTGTTCATCGCTGGCGTTCACCGCAGCCAGCGCGGCTGTTTCCGGTTCCACCAGGCGTCTTGCCTGCAGCAACTTGAAGGGCGGGATCTCGTCATCCAGTTCAAGCTTGATTTCCAGATCGAGTTCCGGATCGAGTTCCCAGCCGCTGCGATGCGCCGCTTGTTGCAAGGCCGCTGGTTGATTGCCGCCGTTATGCGTGGCCGCGTCCTCCGCACGCGGCAATACCATCACGCCGTTGCCGACGCGCACGCTGACAATGCCAATCACTTCCAGCGCGATCAAGGCTTCCCGCACCGAAGTACGGCTGACGCCGAACTGTTTGGCCAATTCGCGCTCGGGCGGCAGGTTGTCGCCGGGTCCGTATTCGCCGCGATCAATCATGTCACGCAATTGATCGGCAATTTGTTGATACAGGCGGCGGTTGTGTATAACTTGTATGGGCATGGCGGCAAGGAAAGATATTTTTCGTATTGTGCCACGGCGCGGTGGCTGCGGGCCGAAGCAGATGGCATCGGCACTAATAGTTTGCCGCCAATAAATAACGGGACGGATCGCCAGGCAGCTTGCTTCCGGAATTTCTGGTGTGCTAGTATTGGTCCAGCCAATGAACCTTTTCAGTATAAAACATTAATCCAGGCAAGCCTAGCGGAGACAGCCGTATGAGACTACAAGGAAAGCGCGTTCTGGTTACAGCTGCGGGCCAAGGTATCGGCCGCGCCAGCACCTTGTTGTTTGCGCACGAGGGAGCGCAGGTGTTGGCGGCCGACATCAATCCCGATTCTTTAGCGGAAACGGCCAGCGCTGCGAGTGCCGCCGGCCATCAGATCCGGACGGTGCAGCTCAACGTCACCGACGCCGCCGCAGTGACGGCGCTGGCGCAAGCAGAACCAGCTTTCGATGTGCTATTCAACTGCGCCGGGTTTGTACACCACGGCAGCATCCTCGATTGCAGCGAGCAGGACTGGAATTTTTCGTGGGATCTCAACGTTTCCTCCATGTACCGCCTGATCCGCGCCCTGTTACCAGGCATGCTGGCCAAGGGCGGCGGCTCCATCATCAATATGGCGTCGGCCGCATCCAGCGTAAAGGGGGTGCCTAATCGTTTCGTGTATGGCGCCACCAAAGCGGCGGTGATCGGCTTGACCAAGGCTGTCGCCGCTGACTTTGTCGCCAAAGGCATACGCTGCAATGCAATTTGCCCGGGCACGGTCGAGTCGCCGTCGTTGCGGCAGCGGATTGCCGAACAGGCGCGCCAGCAAGACGTCGATATCGCGCAAATCGAGGCCGCGTTTGTCGCCCGCCAACCTATGGGGCGGATCGGCAAGACCGAGGAAATCGCTGCTTTGGCGCTGTACCTGGCTTCTGACGAATCGGCGTTTACCACCGGCGCCATCCATGTGATCGACGGTGGCTGGTCCAACTAATTAACACAGCGAGTGTCGAAAATATGCGTTACTGCCTGGCGCTGGACCTGAAAAACGATGCCGATCTGATCGACCGTTATGAAGCGCATCACCACCGTATCTGGCCCGAGATCACTGTCCATCTGCGCCAACATGGCGTGCTTGGCATGGAGATCTACCGGCTGGGCACGCGCCTGGTGATGCTGATGGAAACCGACGACGCGATTTACAGTCCGGAGCGCATCGCGAACGCCGCGCGCAACAATCCCAAGGTACAAGAATGGGAAACACTGATGTGGCAATTCCAAGCCGCCACACCGTGGACCCCAGCTGGAGAAAAATGGGTAGCGATGACGCAGATTTTTGATCTGAAGCAGCAGCCCTAAGGCGCTTCAGACTACGATTTTTTCATCGCAGCAGCTCTCGGCATTCGAAAGAAACCAATCGCCGCATCCCAGCGGCTGGACAATATCGCCGCTGACCGTGGCACAGTAGCGGCCCAGTTCGATGTCATTCTCCAAGCCGAGTTTTTTCATCGCCGAAGCTTTTTGCAAACTGACCGTTTTCACGCTCTTGTGCAAGCTCTCGGCGATATCGCGCAGACTGTTACCTGCAGCATACAGACGCAACACCTCGGTTTCGCGCGGGCTGGGAATACCGCTTTGGATCTGGCCGTCAATACCGTTCAGCAATAGAGCCTGGAACGATGGCCCCATGTACGGTATAGGCGAGCTGTTGCCGAGATGGCGAATGGTTTTGCCGATTTCCGGAATCTCATCGCTTTTGTGCAGCAGGCCGTTCACACCGCTATTGACGATCTGGTACAGCACTACTGGAAACGCGTTCATGGTCAGCACCACCAGCCAGGTTTGCGGGTGGTGGCGCCTGATATATGACAGCAGATGCAAGCCGTCGCTGACACGTACCATCGGCATCGAAAATTCGGTGATAACCAGATCGCAGGGTGTCGATTCCAGGCAACGGACCAGCGCATCCGAACTGGTGACGCTGGCTACGACCTCGCAATCCGGCACGTGATCGAGATAATTGCGCACCCCTGCGGTAAACACGGGGTGATCGTCCGCTAGAACAATCTTCACATTTATTCCTCCATTGAAAGTCTCCGACAGGATCGGAGGGAGGCCGGAAAAGAGCGAGCTCCCCGGCACCGTTGAGCAACGGGATTGATTTTAGTTACTTTGTCGTGCAGTTATCAATTAGGCTACACATTTAAGAAATATACTTATATATTTAATAATATGTAATTAATACTATGTAAATCCGATGTCCTAATCAATAACGATAAGTGGAAACCTAGGACGATCATCATCCATCTGTTGCGGGAGAAAATTGCATGATCAAGATCATCTTGGCTGACGATCAGCCAATCATCATTTCCGGGGTACGGCAATACATCGAGCAGATGCCCGGTTTTGCCGTAGTTGCTACAGCATCCTCGGCGTCAGAACTGACGGAACGTTTGCAAGATACGCCATGCGACATGCTGATCACGGAGTTTTCTCTGCCGATCAATCGCATTGGCCGCGGCTGCGCCTTGTTCAAGCAGCTAAAGCGCGATCACGCCTCGCTAGAACTGATTGTGTTGACCATGATCGACATACCCGCGGTGCTGTATCAGCTTAGCAATTGCGGTGTGAGGGGTTTGCTGCACAAAAGCGACGAAATTGCCGAACTCGGCCGTGCCATGCTGGAAGGCTCACAGGCGGCTCCGTATATCAGCAAGTCGGCGTTACGGCTACTGAAGAAGGGTCCTAGCGGCAGGCTGCCGACCAAGCGCGAAACCGAGGTATTGGAGATGTACGTGGTCGGCAACAGCCTGCGGGAAATCGCCGACCGCCTCAACAAGAGCGTCAAAACCGTGGGTTTGCAAAAAGCATCGGCGATGAAAAAAATGGGCCTGCGCAACGACATCGAATTGGGCAGGTATTCTTGCACCATGGAACGTATTGCTCATTGCGCCTAAAAAAACTGGCCGGATGCAGGTGCTTAGAAGACCTGATGCCGCTGAAGCCGTTATACTTGACGGACTAGCCGGTCAGTCCGGCCGACAGAAAGCAAGTTCCATGAATGGCATCAAGCAAGAATCCAACTCCCTCAATCAACCACCGTCCAAGCACGAAATCCGCCCTGGTCAATCGATAGAGTTGCTCAAAGAATTACATATCCTGACGCGCGACGGAAAATTAAATCAGGACAGCCGCCGCAAGCTCAAGCAGGTATATCATTTATATCAATTCATTGAGCCTTTACTGCAGGAGATCCAGCAAGAACAGAGCGGAGTGCAACTGGTCGATCACGGCGCCGGCAAATCGTATCTGGGATTTATCTTGTACGACCTGTTTTTCAAGACACTGACTGACAACTCGCACATCTTCGGCATCGAAACCCGGGAAGAGCTGGTCAAGAAATCGCAAGAACTGGCGCAGCGTTTGGAATTTCCCGGTATGTCATTCCTCAATTTATCGGTGGCGGAATCGATAGAATCAGCTTTGTTGCCGGCCCGGATCGATGTCGTCACCGCCTTGCATGCGTGCAATACTGCGACTGACGATGCGATTCAGTTCGGCCTGAAGAAGCAGGCTCGTTTCATGGTGCTGGTGCCTTGCTGCCAGGCCGAAGTGGCGTCAGTGTTGAAGAAGAACAAGGGTAAATCGCTGGCGAAAGAAGCATTGACCGAAATCTGGCGTCACCCGCTGCATACGCGCGAATTCGGTAGCCAGGTCACTAATGTGCTGCGCTGCTTGCAACTGGAAGCACACGGTTATCAAGTCAGCGTAACGGAACTGGTAGGCTGGGAGCATTCCATGAAGAATGAACTGATCATTGCCAGTTACCGCGATCTGCCCCGCAAGCGGCCGACCGAGCGCCTGCAAGAAGTACTGCATACCCTGGGGCTGGAAGAAATGCAGCAACGGTTTTTTACCGCGCCCTGATAAATGACGCATAAATGACGCATAAAACGGGTGCTTAAAAGCGGAATTCAATCCTAACGATACTGCAGCATTTGCCTGCCGCAAGCGGGCCGTCCACCATCACACCACTTAACCCAAGGAGAGTGACATGAGTAAGACGAGTGGCTCACATGCCGTTAAAGAGTTCACCAAGGCCCCGCCGACTGAGGAAGGATTGACTGAGACGGTGCAGCGCATTACCGCCGGTGCTGATGAGTTCAGTGTGTTGAATCATGCAGCGCGCGCAGCACTCGTCCCCAAGGTAACGGAGCAGTGGGAAGAGGATTTCATCGTCAAATTTCACATTCCGGCAGACCCTGCCAAGGCCGGCGAAGAATACGCTGCCATAGAACAGGGCGATAAATATCCGAGCTTGTCGGATCCAGTGCGCGAGGCTGTGTTACAGCGTTTTGACGATCGTTTTGGCGATGGCGGCCCGCGATTGTGGTCGGCGCTGAACGGCAAATAAATATCGGTTCGCGGCAGGAAATTTTGTCGTCAACTCATCCATCGACAATTGCTTGATCATGTGCTCGATCATGTTTCTGAGCCTGGATTTTCAAGGTGCGGCAAATAGCGCCTCAGCCTCCGCAAAACCATAAAAACTGCGTTGCATGGCTTGCCAGGTTCCATGGGCGCGCACCTCGCAAGCAATATCCCGGATCGCGCCCATTGCCGCCAGCATCGGACAGACGCCCAGGCTCACGCGCTGCGCACCAGCGGCGAACAGCTCGGCCGCCGAAGGCGCCCCCGGCATGGCCATCAGGCTGATCGGGCCAGATACGGCGGCGCTCATGCGTTTGATCAGTGCAGAGTCGGTCAATACCGGCACAAAGACCATGTCCGCGCCGGCTGCCAGATAAGCGTTGGCGCGTGCCACCGTCATGGCAAAGCGCGCCTCGGCGTCATCACCCAAACCCAGCAGATACGTATCCGTGCGAGCGTTGATCCATAACGGCAGAGCGGTTTGTCGGGCTGCAGTACGGGCTGCGGCGATACGGGCCGACTGTTCCTCCACGCCAAACAAGGCCGATACGCCAAGTCCATGACTGTTGTCTTCCAGGTTGATACCGACAGCACCAGCTTCAATCACGCCCTGAACCGTATTTGCCACCGCCTGCGGCGAAGCGCCGTAACCGGCCTCGATATCGGCAGTCACCGGAACCGCCACTGCGCCGACGATCGCAGCTATGTGGCGCAACATTTCATCGCGCTTGATCAGTTGGCCATCGCGATAGCCGTGCGCATAGGCGATGCCGCCGCTGGTGGTGCCGATTGCGGGAAAGCCGGCTTCCTCAAAGATGCGGGCGCTAGCGATATCCCAGGCATTGGCGAGCAAGAAATGACCTTGCTGGTTAAGGTTGCGGAAGCGATGGGCGAGCTCTGTCTGTTTATTTGTCGGCATATGCATGCATTTCTCCAGTGGCCGTTCACGAGTACAAACGGGTACAGATTATTTCCCGTTCCAAAGTTTTGAACTGGCGCTTTTCGGACGCCGTCATATTGATTTATCGTCTTTCTGGTGATGTCCGAAAACCGCTAGACAGTAGAAAATATTGGCGCGATCATGCGGCGATGGAACTCGATCATGACACCTGCTACCGAGCGTTAGCCAGCCGCGATGCGCGCTTTGACGGACGCTTTTTCATCGCCGTCAAAACCACCGGTATCTACTGTCGTCCGATTTGCCCTGCGCGTACTGCCAAATCGGAAAACGTGCTGTTCTTCCCGACCGCCGCTGCCGCGCAGGAGGCGGGTTTTCGTCCCTGCCTGCGTTGCCGGCCCGAAGCCGCGCCCGATTCGGGCGCTTGGTGCGGCGTGTCTAACACGGGTGTATCGAATACCGTTGCGCGCGCACTGGTTTTGATTGAGATGGGGGTTTTGGATGAAAACGGAATGGATGCGCTTGTAGAGCGCCTAGGCGTGGGCGAGCGGCAATTGCGCCGTCTGTTTGCACAGCATTTGGGGGCGTCGCCGGTTGCCGTAGCGCAGACGCGTAGAGTGTTGCTGGCCAAGCAGCTGATCCACGAAACCCGTATGCCCATCACCGAAATCGCCTTCGCTGCGGGCTTTGGCAGCATCCGCCGTTTCAACGAAGTTTTCCACGATCTGTACCAGCGCCCGCCCAGTGCATTGCGTCATGGCAACCAGCCCGAGCAATCCGCGCAGGGCGGGGTGACGCTCCTGCTACGTTATCGTCCGCCCTATGACTGGCCTGCCATGCTGGCGTTCTTGAACGCACGTGCGATCGCCGGCCTGGAACGGGTGGCCGACGGTTGCTACTACCGCACGATTTGCCTCGATGGCGCGCACGGCACGCTGGCGGTGCAACAGGGCGAGGGCCATGCGCTGAAAGTCACCATACGCTTCCCGCGATTGTCATCGTTGTCCGCCATCATCGCCCGTTTGCGAAGAATGTTCGACCTGGCAGCCGATCCTGAAATCATCAGCCGCCAACTATCGGCGGATCCCTTGATGGCCAGGCTGACCGCCGCCCGTCCGGGTTTGCGCGTACCGGGCGCTTGGGATGGCTTCGAACTGGCGATGCGGGCAGTACTGGGCCAGCAAATTACCGTAGCCGCCGCCATCAAGCTGGCTGGGAAATTGGTAGCGCAGTATGGCGAAGCGCTCAGCGCTCCCAGCGCCGACCGACCCGGGTTGAGCCATGTATTTCCGCAAGCTGCGCGCCTGGCCGAAGCAGACCTGGCAACGCTAGGCATGCCAAAAATGCGAGCTGCAACCCTGTCTGCGGTGGCAGCGGCTCTGGTAGCTGACCCGCAATTGCTGGACACCCGCGCCAGCCTGGAGGAAGCCGTGATCAAGCTGCGCCAACTACCAGGTATTGGCGACTGGACCGCACAGTACATCGCTATACGCCAGTTACGCGAGACTGATGCCTTTCCGGCTGGGGATGTGGCTTTGATGCAAGCGATCGCGGTTCATGAAGGAGTCAGGCCAAATGCAAAGGAAATAACTGCTCGGGCCGAAGCTTGGCGGCCATGGCGCGCCTATGCGGCACAGCATCTTTGGGCGTCGCTTGTCTGATCTAAGGAATTTTCCAGAGCAATCAAGAATTTACGGTATTGATTTATCGTAAGTCGTTGATTTTACTGGTGCGGCTGGCTGGAATCGAACCAGCGACCCTTGGCTTCGGAGGCCAATACTCTATCCACTGAGCTACAGCCGCATAAGAGGAACGGTGAAGAGGCATGAAGGATACCGTTTTTCTGCGCGCGCGTCCATGTAAAGCAACGGTTCGTCGTTCCAAATAGTAATTATTGCGACTATAATCAAGGGTTTGGCAGGGGATCGTGTGCTGTTTGGGCGATTTGGACGGTTTTTTGGCGCCTATCCGGCTACGGCTTTGAAAATTGCACTGAGGGAATCATGAGCGACGCACATAACGAAGAACATCAATCCGCGATCAGGACACCGAAGCAACTGATCATTGCCATTGCAGCGGGCTTTTTGGTCCCCATCATCTGCATCGTGTTGCTGGTGCAATACGTTACCGCCGGCAAGAAAGTCGGCGCCGGGTCTGAAGGACAGACCCCGGAGGCGATCGCTACCCGTATCAGCCCGGTTGCCGATGCCGGTTTCACTTTCAAAGATGTCAACGCGCCGAAGCAACTGCTGTCGGGCGAAGCCGTCTTCGGCTCGACTTGCAAGGCCTGCCACGGAACTGGCCTGGCCGGTGCTCCCAAGGTCGGCGATGCTGGCGCCTGGGGGCCGCGTCTGGCCGATGGCTATGACAAGGTAGTCGGTTATGCCTTGCATGGCTTGCGGACGATGCCGGCCAAGGGCGGTAATCCTGACCTGGACGATATCGAAGTTGCGCGCGCCGTGGTCTACATGGCCAACCAATCCGGCGGCAAGTTCAAGGAACCTGAAGTACCGGCTCCTGCAGCGCCAGCCGCTGCTGCCGACGCCTCGGCAAGTGCCGCCGCTTCTGCCGCAGCCAGCGCAGCGTCGGAGCCCGCAGCAAAATAAGCCAGAGCGGCAAGCTACAAAAAAGCCCCTTGAAGAAATTCAAGGGGCTTTTTTTTGTCCAAGATTCCTGATCTTGTTTTCAGGCCGACGAGATCAGGCAATCCTTGTCAGCCGGCATACAAATCAATCTGGTTTTTGTCGCTCTTACTGAGGGGCTTGCTCTCTGGTATAAATTTCGACACGACGATTCATTGCACGATTTGACGCTGTGTCGTTGGCAACCAGGGGCTGACTGGAGCCGAGTCCATCCATGGTGATACGGTTAGGTGCAATGCCGCGGCTGCTCAGATAGCTGCTGACGTTCTGCGCGCGCTGGCGTGACAACGGACCGTTGATAGCATCGGTGCCAGTACTGTCTGTGTGGCCATAGACTTCAATCAGAGCCGCTGGATTTTGTGCCAGGGACGAGGCCAATTGATCCAGGATCGGGCGCAGGGCGGGATTGATGTCTGCTCTGCCGGTAGCGAAGCCGGTATCGGCCGGGACGTTGACCTTTAGACGATTATCGGCAGTCTGGGTAACCTGTACGTTAGTACCCGCAGTGGCTCTTTCCATCGCCATTTTCTGGTCTTGCATGTGCTTAGACCAGATATTGCCGCCCACCGCGCCAATCGCAGCGCCGATCGCAGCACCAGCAGCTGTACGCCCTGCACCGCCGGGGCCAGCGATGCCGCCCACCAGGCCGCCAAGCACAGCACCGGCGCCGGCGCCCATCGCTGTACCGCGTTGCGTTTCCGACATATCGGCACAGCCTGCGGTTGCCATGGTAACCGCCAGAGCCAGGGCACCTATCTTGAATTTATTCATATGGTCTTTCCTCTCTATGATTGAGACAGCATCAGAAAAAAACCGGGTCTCCTGCCGGAGATCCGGTTATTCATCATCCGTTGTTGCCTGGTTATTTCTACTGCTGATAAAAGCAGCGCCGCCGATTGCTGCAAGCACGGCCACGCCGATAAGAAGGGGTTTGCGAGTACAGCGTTTGGACAGCCATGAGGCGCCAGTCAACAGCAAGGGCAGCATGGCCGGTAAATTGCTGGCCCTGAATCTGCCTGGATCACCGAATACCGAAGAAGCGATACCGGTCATCCGACCCAGCAAAATGGTCGCCAGCGATCTGCTGTTCAGATTGGCCCGGACGATATCGCGCGACTTGACCATGTCGGCGCGGAAGGCGGCGCCTTCCTGCAGTAGCTTTTGCCTGCGCTCGGCGGTTGAGAGGTGGCTGTCCAGTCCTGGATGTCTGCTCATGTCGGCTCCCGTGTTCAAAGTAGGGCGTCGCGATCTTTGCGCAGCTCGGCCATGGTGACCGGCAAGCCGAGCCGGCCCTGGCGCAAAACGCTGCGCACATAAAAGGCTGTGCCCGCGGCCAGGATAGTGAAGAACACCGCCAGGATCAGCAGTATTTTCCAGCCCAGGGCCTCCCACGCCAGCACCAGCACCAGGCCGCTCCAGAAAGCCAGGGCAAACCACAAGGCGACAATGCCAAGCGCACAGATCAGCATCAGCTTGAGCAGATGGGAGCCGATCTCGGAGAATTCCAGGGCGGCCAGTTCGATGCGGCTGATCACCAGTGCAAACAGGTTCTTGGCGGTGCCGACCAGCCCGGACACCAGACCCGGGCTGCTTTGCTTGGGTTGTTGTGGGTTCATGCGAGCCTGATAGTTATGCTGCGATTATTTACGGGAAATGACCAGGCCCACCAGCAAGCCGATGCCGGCCGAAATAGCCATCGCACGCCACGGATTCTCTTGGACGTAGTCGTCGGTGGTGGCGGCGATTTCCTTGCCGGCGTCGATTGCTGCAGCGTGTACATCCTGTGCCTTAGATACAGCAGAGTCGAGTAGTTCCAAACCTTTGTTACGCAGCTCTTCGGCTTTCTCGCCGGTGGTTGTGGCAGCTGCGCGAAACAGTTCTTGCGCATCTTCGACCAGGCTGCGGATATCGCTGCGGGTTCTCAGAGTGGATCTGTGCATCGTGTTGACTCCTTTATTCGTAAATTTCAAGTATAGCGAGCCGCTTTTGTAAAAGCTGCGGCGCAAACAGTTTAGGCGCATTGATGATACAGGCTCCTGTGCTCACCTACCAACAAAGTGTTGTTTTAACATTATTTGGCAGTGAACGGTGCAGCCGACGTTGCGGCAATCATGCCTTATTTCCTGTCGCGCAGTTCGGCAATCGCTTCGATATTACCGATCTGGATAACGATAGGACGCAGGGTGATGGTCGCTTGCGCCGGCCTCCAGGCAAATAACCATTCATGCTGAGACGCATCGCGTTTGCCCTTGCTGAAGGCGCTACCCAAAGGGCTGGATTGGCCATAGCTGACTGCGGCGTCGATTCCGGCCCAGTTCGGCAGCACTCTCTGCGCGGCGCGATGAATCAGTTCGCCGAATTGCTCGGTGTTGTGAATCACCAGGCAGCAGTCCGACGGTGCGAACGCACTGAACAAACTGGCGTCGTCGCTGCTGCTCATGCTCAAGGTCAGCAACTGCGGCGTGGCCCGGGTTGTCGAGCCGCGCGAATGGTGGAGATTACTGATTTGCAGACTTTCTGCGGGTGGACGTAATCGGAATTCTCCGAGCGTCAGGGAACGTTCCAGCCACTGCCGCTCCGAATATCGATAGAGCTTGGCGGGGCGTTGATAGTCTGCGCTTAACATGATGACCTGTCTTTATTCCGACTTTATTCTTTATATAACAGACGCGAAAATCCCGCGTCTTGAAAACCTGCCGCAGCGCCGCCGAACGGCGCTGCGCTATTGCATCCGCTGTTAAAGGTGAAATTCGCCGTTGGCTTCCGGCTGATATGTCACTTCCAGTATCCGCAACTGTAATGGACGGCCGCCCGGACCCTGCCAGGAAATCGATTGTCCCTTCGACAGGCCCAGCAGGGCGCTGCCGACCGGTGCCAGGATCGATACCGCATCCGGCGGGTTGGATGGGCCCGGATAGGCCAGTGTCATGCTGTATTCCGCCTTGCTGAGCTCATCGATAAAACGCACCGTCGAATTCATCGTGATCACGCCCGGCGGAATTTCTTCGGGAGCCACCACGGTGGCGCGGCCCAACTCGTTTTGCAAGGCCTCGATGCCAGGCAGGTTGCGGTAGGCGCTCGACTCCAGCAATTGTTCAATACGTTCCAGATCGAAACTGGAGATGATAAGTGGCGGTTGAATATCCATTAATGTGCTGTCTCGTAGAAAAGGGGGAAGTGCGAACGCGGCGTGGTGAAGTGTCACGCGGAGTCCTTCATTGCGTTCGGGCTGGTAGCTCGATGGTAGGCGAGAAGCGTGCGCGAAGCAAGTCGCACGCAATCGCCGCCAGCGGGCGGCGGCTACTCGTCCATCTGCCGTTCGGCGATAGAACGTAGCTGAAACCGGCCATCGTCGTTGAACAGCCAGCTTTCCGCGATTTCGACTTCGCCGCGCCGCAGGAATCTGCTATCGGGTTTGGGGAAGGGAGCGGCACGGCGCAGCGCAGCCATGGCGCTGGCTTCGGCATTGCGATCTTTATTGGATCGCATGATTTCGGTGCGCAGTAATTGACCGTCGGCGCTCACAAAATATTTCAGCACAATCACGGCGCGCAATAATGCCTGCGGTCGTCCGACGTACACCTGGGTCGAGTTGACCTCGACAATTCTTTGCGCCAGCCCACGCTTGTAGTCTTCCAGCGAGGTAGCAGTCGAGGTTGCGTTCGAAGTGGTGGCGGGAGGCGGCGGTGCTTCTATCAGTCTGGTGATGGTGCACGCTGCCAGCATGATGGCGCTCACGCAGTACAAGCCAATGTTGATCCTGGCATTCATGGCAGTCTCCCTAAGGTAGAGCAAGGTTCGATTTCTATTTAACAACTTTATTGATTTCCGGCGGCAACTAGTCTCATCGTGCCGTAGTCCTCTTTCGACAGTCAACATGAACTGGCTGTTCCTCTTCGAAAAAACAATTTTGAAAAAAATAGCAGGGCATTCAAGACGTGTCGCAAGCGCGGCTGACCAAGCAAATAAGCGGGGTGATGGCGGGAAATTTGGCGCTTCAAAAAACTTTTCAAAACAAAATGTGACGAAGCGCTAGCAAATTTAAAAAAACCGTTGTACAATCTGCCCCCTTCAGGCGTAGTGACATACGCAAGAAAGAAAGTCTGACTAAGTGTGCATTTTGGGTGCTTAGCTCAGTTGGTAGAGCGGCGCCCTTACAAGGCGTAGGTCGGGAGTTCGAGCCTCTCAGCACCCACCAAGCAGACGATCGATCGAAATGAAGCAGCAGTTTAGGAGTGGTAGTTCAGTTGGTTAGAATACCGGCCTGTCACGCCGGGGGTCGCGGGTTCGAGTCCCGTCCACTCCGCCAAGAATACAAATGCCCGCGCAAGCGGGCGTTTTTATTTCATGAACCAATTTCATATTCCCGTTTGCGGGAATATCGCTCTGTGGAGTGGAGGAAGCCACCTGCGTGGCTTCCGGCGGGAATCGAAGGGCTGCGCTTGCAAGCGCAGCAGCGGCCTGCAACGTGTAGGCGAGTCCCGTCCACTCCGCCAAGAATACAAATGCCCGCGCAAGCGGGCGTTTTTATTTCAAGAATCCATATAAAAAAGACGACCGCGAGGTCGTCTTTTTTTTCGCCCGCAATTTCAATCGGCTATCAAAACCGGTCGCCGATGGTGCGGGTAATCGCGCTGCCCTCGGATTTTTGCAGCATCAGCTTGCCATTCCGGATCACCAGCGTTTCGCTGCTTTTATCCCTGGTCTCGGCGATCCTGCCGACCGGCCCAAGCGCCATGCTGATATTGGTAGCGACCTTTACCTCGGCACTCTTGCGATCCTTGCTGATCTCGATCTGCTCGATGGCGACCTGGTAATTGGTCGACACTCCACCTTGCCGTTCGGCTTGCGCCAGCGATGCAAACATCTTGTTGTACTTGTCGCAGGTTTCTTCCTTGTCGGCGTTTTCCTGGATCCGCCCCTGGCTGGTGGAATTGACGCCGGTGCGGGTGAAATCCTTGGTCAGCATCGCGCACAAGTCTTTACCGCGGCCATTCAGGACATGCTCGGTAGCGGTGTCGTAAAAGCGTGCGACGCTTTCCTCGTCGATGGAATTTTGACGATTCCAGTACCAATAACCAATCCCGGTGGCAACTAATAATAAAATAATGACTCTCATACTGCCCTGATCCCCTTAAAACACAAAAGACGCTCCATTGCTTACCTACTGCGCCACTTTTGCCGGCCCGCTTCGACACTTTGTCAGGCAAGGAAGATGCGGCTTAAATTTCCAGTAAGCGATAGAATATCTGTAGTGCAACAATTTTGATACATAACTTAACCCCGCAGTCGTGCGATCGTCAAAACATGGCATTATTGTTTCCCTTTAATTCCGTGTCCTGCATCCATTTCTCCGAAAGAATGAATTGCTGTCTCTCATGCGTGGCTGCTTGTTGCCTATAAGGATGGTAAAGAAACCAATGGCAACCAAAGGGAAGTCGGAGACATGAAACCGCAACGACGAAAAGAAATAAATGCGATGGCGTTAGGCATGCTCGGGCGCGTCGCCTTGAGCGGCCTGCTAGACGCCATGCTGTTATGGGGTTTTGCCCGCGCCGGGGTAATTGAGCCGGAAATCACGCTGCTGTATGGCATGGCCGTGGTGGTGATCAATGGTATTTACTACTTGATGATCAGAAGCGGCTTCAATCGGCGCTACAAGGATCCTGGCCTGACTTTCGCGCAGGTGGTGAGCGCTTTGCTGCTGCAGACCGGATTTGTGATCCTGGCGCCGCAGGTCGGCTATCTGTTCCTGATCAATTTCTTCGTCATTTACGGTTTCGGGGTGCTCGGCCTGAGTACCTTCTGGTATGTAGTGAGCTGGCTGATCGGTTCGCTGGCGCTGGTGCTGGCTTTCAGCCTGGCGGGTTCGCACCTGCAATTTCCGGTGGCGAGTAATTTCAGCCAGTTGCTGGTGTGCCTGTCCTTCATCCTGACACTGGGCCGCTGCATCTATCTGACCAATATGCTGAGCCGCATGCAGCGCAAGATTACCGAAAAGAACCAGCAGCTGGTGCAGGCAATGAAGCGGGTGCAGGAACTGGCCACCCGCGACGAGCTGACCAACATCGAAAACCGTCGTTCACTGATGGAAATCCTGGCGGTCGAGCAAAAGCGCTTCCAGCGCGGCGGCACGCCGTTCTGCATCGCCATCCTGGATCTCGATGGCTTCAAGTCGGTCAATGACAATTTTGGCCATGCCGCCGGCGATCTGGTGCTCAAGACCTTTGTCGAGATCGTCCGCAACGAAATGCGCCTGAGCGACCACTTTGCCCGTTATGGCGGCGACGAGTTCGTGCTGGTGCTGACCGGCACCACGGTGCAAGAGGGCGTGACTGCGCTGGACCGGATCTGCGCCGAGACCGAAATGTACGACTGGAGCAGATTCGGCAAGGACATCATTCTGACCGCATCCATCGGCATCACCGACTTCCGCCCTGGCGAGAGCATAGACGAGGCCTTCCAGCGCGCCGACATGGCGCTGTACGGCGCCAAGGCGGCAGGCCGCAACCGCGTCATGATCAGCCCCGATTCCTTCGAGTCTTCCGACGGCGGCACCACCATCAGGGCTTTCTAAGGGCTGTGCGGGGGTTTTAAGCCCCGCTTTTCAGACCGTCCCTCAGACCGCTGGTTCGCCGCCCAGCGCAAACACCAGGTCGCCCAGCATCTTGCTCAGCTCGCCAGTCATCAGCATCATGTCGGAGTCGAAACGTTCATCGTCATTCTTGCTGCTGACGTCGTTGCCTTCCTTCAGCACATCCAGCGGCGCGATGCGTTTGATCGCCAGCGATTCAGTCAGGATGAAGGAAATATGGTCGGCCCAGGTCATTGCCAGCCGTGTGCACTGTTTGCCTGAGGCGATGTGGCGTCGGACGTCGTCGGCTTCGATGGTGTGGCGCACGTAGCGTACCGTTGCCTTGCCTTCGCCGGCGGCGCGCAATTCGGTGTCCTGGTCGACGGTAAAGCCGTGCGGCGCTTCATCGGAGGCCAGCCAGTTGGTCATTGAGGTCAGCGGCGAGTGTGCAGTGCGCAAGCCGGAAATCTGCAATTTGTCGACCGAGGCCAGCAACAGCTTGAGGATTTCCTCCGCCTTGGTCGGGCTGGCGGCGTCAATCACCAGCCAGCCGTTGACCGGATCGATCCAGACCCAGGTATTGCGCTGGATGCTGAAAGCGCGCGGCAGCAGCTCGTCGGTGACTTGTTCCTTGAGATCTTTCAATTGCTTGCGGCCGGGCGCGTAACCTTGCTGTTCTTCGATTTCAGCCGCGCGCGCCTTGGTAACCTGGTTGACTACCGTGGCCGGCAATAATTTCTTTTCCGTGCCCAGCAAAATCATCATCTGGCGATTCACGCTATGCACCAGCATGCCGTTCTCGCGCGGCGACAGCCAGCCCTGGCTTTGCAATTCCAGGCTGCTGCACTTGGCAAATGCCTGCGGCGCCAGAAACGCTTCTAGTTGTTCGGCCGAAATGGCCCATGGTGCGGGGATACGGTAGATCTGCAGATTTTTAAACCACATGGCGTTCCAATAAAAAAAATAACAATCGCTGCATTCCCAAGCGGTTACGCAGGGGAGTTCGAAGCAATTACATAAGAGGGGTAAGACAAGCAGGACGGATGAGCGCAGCGATATGTCTTGCAGCTGTCGCCAAACTTGCCAAAGAGGTGTGCAGGATGGGAGGCGCTATCCTTTCTGTCCTGCCAAGCGATACTTTTGATCAAATCCCGATCAAATACCCATATTGGTCAGGGTATCGGCAATTTCACGCAATACAGGTTGCAGATGCGGATGACGTACTGCCAGCCGGGCTGAAATGACTTGGGCGCGTTCCACCAGCGCGGAGCGGAGGTCGGAAGCAGGTGCTGCAGCCGTCGTCGCCTCGGACGATTTCAGCAGGTCCTGGATATCGGTATCCAGCGATTGCAGCAAGGTTTTCAGCTCGGGATCGACCGTGCCGCTGCTTTCCAGCGTGTTGCGGAGTTTTTCCAGCGATGTCTTGATGTTGTCTATGCTCATGGTGTTACTCCTGGATAGGGGGTTACTCTAACGCTCATCATCTCACGCAGCTCTCGGCTTCTGCAACAAAGCCTTCAAACTGGCCAGGCGATTTTGCGGGGTGATCTGTTCAGCCTCAGTCGGCACGGCGTCGCCTTCGTCGAGCCGCATTTCCTTGACGAAGCGGGATATTTCACAAACGACAGACTCGCCGGCGCGCTTGCGCTTCTTGCACCAGCTGACGTGCAAACTGCGCTGGGCGCGGGTGATGCCGACATACATCAGGCGCCGTTCTTCCTCGATACGGGCGGCGATGGTCTCGGGCGGCGCATCCGGATCGCCCTTGTGCGGCAAGATGCCTTCCTCGACCCCGATCAGGAACACATGCGGATATTCCAAGCCTTTGGAGGCGTGCAAGGTCGACATGCGCACCGCATCGGGCTCTTCGTCGCGGCCTTCCAGCATCGACATCAACGCCACCATCTGGGTCAGTTCCAGCAGGTTTCTTTCATCGCCGGCGCCATCTTTGCCGCCAGTACCTTTTTCCTTCAGCCAGTTGGTGAAGTCCAGCACGTTCTGCCATTTGCCTTGCGCTGCGCGGTCGTCGAAGCTGTCGTACAGATAATGTTCGTAGTTGATTTCCTTCATCATGTCGTCCAGCACGGCGGCCGCATTCTCGCCGCTGCCGGCAGGGCCGACACGGCTGGCGCGGGCTTCCAGCTGGTTGATGAAATGGCAGAATTCGCGCAGCGGGTACAGCTGGCGGTCGGTCAGCTTGGCTTCGATGCCGCCCTTGAATACCGCCTCGAACAGCGAACATTGCCATTGCCCAGCCACCGTGCCCAGCACTTCCAGCGTCGCCTGGCCGACGCCGCGCTTGGGGGTGGTGATGGCGCGGATGAAAGCCGGATCGTCGTCTTCGTTGGCGATCAGGCGCAGGTAGCTGATGATGTCCTTGATTTCGGCGCGATCGAAAAAACTTTGGCCGCCCGACATCGAATACGGGATGCGCTCGCGGCGCAGGGCTTTTTCAAAAATCCGCGCCTGGTGATTGCCGCGGTACAGGATGGCGTAATCGGAAAACTTGGCGCGCCGCTCGAAACGATGGGCCGACAGCATGATGGCCACCTGTTCGGCTTCTTTCTCGTCATCCTCCATGCCCATCACCTTGATCGGATCGCCCAAGCCGTGTTCCGACCACAGTTTTTTGTCGAACAGCTTGGGATTGTTGCCGATCACTGCGTTGGCGGCTTGCAGGATACGAGTTGAAGAGCGGTAATTCTGTTCCAGCTTGATGACTTTCAAGTCCGGGAAATCGACCTGCAGCGTTTTCAGGTTTTCGATGGTGGCGCCGCGCCAGGCGTAGATCGCCTGGTCGTCGTCGCCGACCGCGGTGAACATCGGTTTCTTGCCCAGTCCGGTGACCAGCAGCTTGACCAGTTCGTACTGGCAGGTATTGGTATCCTGATATTCGTCGACCAGCAGATAACGCAGCCGCCGCTGCCACTTGTCGCGCACCGTCTCGTTGCTGCGGAACAGCTCCACCGGCAGGCGGATCAGATCGTCGAAATCGACCGCCTGGTAAGCCGCCAGCGTCGCCACATAACTGCGGTAAATCCGCGCTGCCTGCGCTTCATCCTCGGTGACGGCTTGCTTGATGGCTTGTTCGGGATCGATCAGGCCGTTTTTCCAGAGCGACATGGCGGTCTGGATACGGCGGATCAGTTGCTTGTCGGTGGTGATCGCCAGATCTTGCACAATCGAGAAGCAGTCATCGCTATCCATGATCGAGAAGCGATCTTTCAAGCCCAGTTCGCGCGCTTCCTGGCGCAGGATCTTGACGCCCAGCGAGTGAAAAGTACTGACGGTGATGTGCTTGGCTTGCTTCGGATCTTTCAGCAGCTTGGCGATCCGTTCCTGCATTTCGGTCGCCGCCTTGTTGGTAAAGGTCAGCGCCGCGATATGTTTGGCGTCATAACCGCAGTCCTCGATCAGATGCTGGATTTTCTGCGTAATCACGCGCGTCTTGCCCGAGCCGGCGCCGGCCAGCACCAGGCAGGGGCCGTCAAGATATTTGACGGCTTCCCGTTGGGGAGCATTGAGACCGAAGTTGGGAGTGGACGACATAAGTTACAGCGCAGCGACTGACTGGAAAGGAGCAAAGCGCTGTATTTTAACAGTGCGGGGGAGTGCGCATGGCAGCAGCTTGTCCGTTTGGGAAAAATGGCGTGGGTTTTTGTAGCCGCCATCCGCCTGCCGTCCAGGAAGTTGTAGTGCGGCATGCAAACATTGTCTTTATTGCCACAAATTACCATGTTGTACAACTGTCATCTTTGCCACTTGATAGTTATCAAAAATACCATATAGTAGGGGCCGCCAGCTCGGCTTCAAAAGTATTTTCTTGTTCCGCGGGGCCTGGGGATGGGGCTTTCTCGAGCTTTTAACGACGAACCTTAATCAAGAAGGTGAAACAACGATGACTATGATGGGTGCTGCTGCGCAAAAGAGGCCGATGGCGGTGGCTTGTGAACAAAAAATGAAGCATGGCCTTCACGACGGCGAATTTGATTGCTTTCCACTGACTGCTGCGCAGCGCAGCCTTTATCTGTTTCAAAAACTTCACCCGGAAAACCCGGCGTTCAATTTGGGCTTTGCTTGTGAAATCAAGGGTAACGTTGACATCGCGCGCTTGCAGCGGGCGATAAAGTCGGTTCTGGATGCCACGCCCGCATTCCGCACGGTCTTTATCGATCCGAATCAGAAAAACGTTGCACGCACCGATTCCAGCATCCCTGGCATCAATGCTTATGCCCAGGTCTACAGGCATGCACAGCATGTGGTCCCGCTGCGCAGGATTTCGGCTGCAAGCGCTGAGGAAGAGCGCACACTCGTAGCGCAGGCATTTGAGCCGGCAATAGAAACTGCTTTGGTGCCCGATACTTGGCCGCAGGGAGAAGTGGTCTTGTATCAAGGGACGCACGGCAATTACCTGATTTGTACATGCTCGCATCTGATTGCCGATGCCTATTCAATGAATCTGTTATTTGATACCTTTGCGCGGGTGTATGCCGATGACCAGTTGCCAGCGCAGTTGCGTTCACAATTGGCCTTGCATCCTGCATTACTGGTCAAGGACACGCGGGTTGAACAGCGTGCCTATGATTGGTACGCAGAATTGTTTGACGGCTTTGGCGCCAATGCGCATGCCGCAGGGGTATTGACGGCACAGGCGTCGGATCAGGCGGCGACTATCACCGAAGCGCTACCACCATCGCTAGTGAGCGGCGCGAACGCCGGACAGGGTGCGGCCCGCCATGGCGTTTTTCCGCTTTTCCTGGCCGCGTACCTGCTGACGCTGTCCGCTTTGACGGGCACTGACGAACTGGTCGTGGGCATTCCCGTGGCCGGACGGGTTGGACGGGAGGCGAAACAGTCGTTGGGCTATTTTGTGCATACCAACCCGCTGCCGGTCAATCTTGCAAAATTCGCTAGCCTTGATGCCTTATGCAATTGGCTGGCCCGCACGGTCTTTGGCATGGTCAGACATCAGGACTTCGATTTCTGGAACCATGCATCAAGCCTGGCGCCAAGCCTGATGCAGTGCCCGCCAGTACTGACCAATACATTCACTTATTACGACCGAAATGTTGCATTTACCTTGCCTGATGCACAGGTATCTCTTTTCCCGTCAGCCCGGCGCAATCTGAAATATCCGTTTTCGGCCAATGTGGCAATGAGTGAAGAGGGTTTTGTCCTGACGATCGAATGCGCTGAGCGATTTTTCGCGGGGCAGCCGGGCCGAATTTATCAGAACGCCGTACATGCCCTGCTCCATCAACCTGCCTGCAGACCGGTCGATGTGCGTCTGTTTGCCGGCCAGTTGACAGATATTGCTCATTCGATCATTGAGGCTCAAGTTGCTTCTCCGGTGCAGGGTACGCTAACCGAGGAGCTGCAACGCGTTGCCCGCCAATATCCCGCCAGCATTGCGCTCGAAGACGACCAGCACAGCCTCAGTTACCAAGCCCTGTATCAACGGGTCGACGCCTTGGCGGAACACCTTGTCAGCAAGGTGCCCGGTGGGTTTGTCGGCGTCTCGTTCCAGCCGGGTATCGATGCCATTGTGGTGATTCTTGCCGTCTTGCAGGCTGGCAAAGCTTATGTGCCGCTTGATCCCAATGCGCCGCAAGCTCGTCTAGCCCATATCTTGAGCGTGGTACAGGAATCCGCCTCCGCGCCGCTATGTATCCTGGCCGATCATCACAACATCCCGGTCACGAACATGTGCCAGAGTTTGACGGTCGCGGAATTGATTGCGCGCGAACCGCTGGCCGCCGCCGTATCTGCTGCCATACCTGCCGGCGTGCAGGATGAAAACCCGACTGCCTATGTCATCTTTACTTCGGGGTCCACCGGTGAGCCCAAGGGTGTGGTGATCGGTCATGCCAACGTGCTGCGCTTGTTGCATACGGCGGCGCCTCGTACCGGCATCAAGGCAGGGGATCGCTGGTGCCTGTTCCATTCGATGGCGTTTGATGTCAGTGTCTGGGAGATATTTGGCTCACTGCTGACCGGAGCAACCCTGCTGATTCCCAGCCGTCAGGTTTTGGCAGACCCGTTTGCTTTCCTGGCATTCCTGCAAGAGTCACGCATCAGCGTATTGAATCAGACCCCTACGGCTTTCCGGCGCTTGCTGACGACCGTTGCACTTCGTCCACAAGCCCTGCCGGCCTTGCAACGCGTCATTTTTGCCGGCGAGTCTCTTGAAGCCGGCATGCTGGACGATTGGTGGAGGCGCTTGGGTCGAAAGACTCGGATGATCAATATGTACGGCATCACCGAGATTACCGTGCATGGCACCATCTGCGTGATTGAGCCGGACCATCCGCTGAAGTCGCGCAGCATCATCGGCCGCCCGTTGGAGGACCTGGGCATGAGCGTCGTGGATCAGCACCTGCGGCCCGTACCGCTTGGCTGTGCGGGCGAGTTGTTGGTCTGGGGGCCAGGACTGGCCAAGGGCTATCTCAACCGCCCACAATTGACGGCGGCGCGCTTTGTCGAAGACACCGGCCTGGCTGCCGTGGCATATCGCAGCGGCGATAAGGCCCGTCTTTTGCCTGATGGCGAGCTGGAATACCTTGGACGCCTGGATCGCCAGGTGCAGTTAAGAGGCTACCGCATCGAATTGGGTGAAGTGGAGGCGGCATTGCGCGCACATTCGAGCGTGCATGATGTAGTCGTCAAGGTGTTCGCCGATGGTCAGCATGAGCCAATCCTGGCCGCGTGGATCATTCCCGCAGCAACGGGGTTTTCCAGAGAAGGGTTGCAATCGGCCATGGCATTGAGCTTGCCGATCTATATGCGCCCGGCGGCGCTGATCGAGGTGAATGCTTTCCCGATGACGGTCAACGGAAAAATCGATGAAGCCGCCTTGCCTGTTCCTACGCAGCCAGCCGGACAGCGCCAGGTATCGAGAACATCAGGAACCACGAGCAAGGAAGAAGGCATCGCCTCGTTATTTGCTCAGGTGCTGGGGGTGGAGCACGTGGGTGTGGATGAGCGCTTCTTTGAAGTCGGCGGCACATCGATGCATCTGCTGGCGCTATTGCCGAAAATCAGCGCCGCTTTTTCACTCCCGTCGCTGACGGTGATAGACCTATTTGAGAACCCGACTGCAAGAAATCTGGCGCATCACATAGAGGCGGTTGCCAAGCAGGGGATCGCGAACAACCCGGCTGCACAAGCACGCGAGCCGGTGGCGCCTGCCCGGCAACCAGCCAGCCGTCCACAGCGTAGCCGGGATGTCGGTGAACTGGAGGAGTACTGGCAATAATCGCTGCCGGGGACGTCATGGCCAGGTCGGCTGCTTCTACCGTTCACCGTTTCCCTGGCAATCCAAATACGCATGATCCGATATCAGAGAGATTCGCCTTACATGACTGCTGCTGTTAACAACACACGAACGACACAAACGACACAATCCACACAAACGCAAACTGCCTCATCCGAAGCATACGGGGGGGATTCGTCCCAAGCCACCGATATTCCGGCCACCGACATTGCCATCATCGGTATGGCCGGCCGCCTGCCGGGAGCGGACAATCTGGATCAGTTCTGGCAAAACCTGTTGCACGGGCAGAGCGGCATTCGCGAACTGTCTGAGCAAGAATTGCAGGAAGCCGGGGTGCCGCAGGCATTGATCGATCACCCCTACTATGTACGGGCTTGCGCAACGTTGCGCCAGGCCGAATATTTTGACGCTGCATTCTTTGGCATCAGCGATGCCGAAGCCCAGATGATGGACCCGCAACAACGGATGTTTCTGGAAACCACCTGGCGCGCGCTGGAAGACGCCGGCCATGCGGGCGATGTGTCGCGGCTGAGGATTGGCGTGTTTGGCTCGACTACCGGCAGCAGTTATGCGGCGCAAGTGGCGCCGCTTGGGGTGTGGGGTCCGCAAGGCGTGGATTACGCTGCGCTGATCGGCAATGACAAGGATTTCCTGGCCACCCGCACCAGCTATTTCCTGGGCCTGACCGGCCCGTCGCTTACGGTGCAGACTGCCTGCTCCAGTTCCTTATCGGCGTTGCATATCGCCCGCGCCGCCTTGCTGGCGCGCGACTGCGACCTGGCAGTGGTGGGCGGGGTCAGCATTACCTTTCCGCAGCAGATGGGTTATCTGTACAAGGAAGGGGGGATCTTTTCGCCCGATGGCGCATGCCGGGTCTTTGCCGACAATGCACAAGGCACCCTCAAGGGCAATGGCGTCGCCGTCGTGGTGCTGCGCCGCTACCAGGATGCCGTGGCGGACCGAGACCAGATCATTGCCTCGATTGCCGGCAGCGCCATGAATAACGATGGTGCAGATAAGGTCGGCTTCACTGCGCCTAGCCCTGGCGGGCAGGTGGAAGTCATCAAGGATGCGCTGGCGGCCGCGCAGATGGATAGCAACCGTATTACTTACGTTGAAGCGCATGGCACCGGCACCCATTTGGGCGATCCGATAGAAATCCAGTCCTTGGCCCGAGCCTATGGCCGCGAGGAAGCACATGAGGTCAGGCCTGACACAGGACATGCCGCAATCCCTACCTGCTATCTGGGCAGCGCCAAAGCCAATATCGGGCATCTGGACGCTGCCGCCGGCGTGGTGGGGCTGATCAAGGCGGTGAAAGTCCTGCAGCATCAGCAGATTCCCCAGCAGATTGCTTGCCAGCGCACTAACCCGGTATTGCAGCTTGAGAAACGGGGTTTTGCGGTCAGGCGGCAGACCATCGCCGCCGATCCGCCGGTACAGGTGGCGGCGGTCAGCGCTTTTGGCATTGGCGGCAGCAATGTGCACGTTATTCTCCGGCGCGCGCCCCAGATCAAGCGGCCCGCAGTGCCTGCCAGTGAGTTTGCCTTTGTCGTAAGCGGCAAAGACCATGGGGAAATCGCCAGCCTGGCGCTCCAGTTAATCACGTTTGTCGAGGCCAATCCAACCGCCAGGCTCGACGACATGGCCCTGACGCTGGGCATAGGGCGGCGCCGTCTGGATCGGTGCGGCGTGGTCCGGGCGGCCAGTCACGCCCAGCTGGCCGAGCGTCTGAGCGTGCTTGCCGCCGGTACGATCGAGCTGGCGCCCTTGCCGCAAGGGCATGCCTTGTCGTGGCTGGGCGATATCCGATTCGCGCGGCGTATGTCGATGCCGGGACAGCCGATGCAAGCGCGCCGCTACTGGCCGGATCAGAGTCCGGCACAAAGCTCGGCGCAATATACCGCATCGCCCGCCAACGGCGTCCGCCCGACAGCAACCGCTGACCCGCTGGTGCAAGAGCAATGGGCAACCGTGATTACCGAGATTTTCTCCGGCTTGCTCAACGGCATAGCGCTGGGCCGTGACGACGATCTGACCGACATGGGGCTTGATTCAATGGGGGTGGTCGAGGCCGCAACCCAAATACGCGATCGCTTGCAGGTCACGATCGGGCTGGAAGACATCGAAGCCGGGCGCACCGTGAACCAGATCGTGCAGCGCTTGCAGCGCGAAGCCAAGCCGCAGAGGGCGCCGGACCCCGGCTTGCAGGTCCAGACCCACAGCAGCGTAAGCAGCGAATCCAACTCATACGGCGCTCGCCTGCTGATGCCGTTGCGCCCGGGACCGGGGACCAAAGTTTGCCTGATACATCCAGCCGGCGGCTCCGTTCTCAACTATGTGCCGCTGGCCCGGCAACTGCCGGATGAGTACGATATTTACGGTATCGCCTATCCAACCCGCAGTAGCCAGCAGTGGTCGATCCGGCAACTGGCAAGCCGTTATCTGGATGAAATCAGAGAACTGGGCGATCCTTCTTCGCTGATTCTGGGAGGTTATTCATACGGCGGCAATATGGCATTTGAGATGGCGCTGCAGTTGCAGGCGCAGGGGCAGTCGGTACGCAAGGTCTTGTTGCTCGATTCGCATCCGCCAGCGGCTTATTTGAATTGCAACCATCTGCCGATGGATTACCCCAAGGCATTCGTGAGCCTGCTGCCAGAGATTTTCCCGGGATTTGAGGTGCCCGCCGCAGATTTTGCCGGCTTATCCATACGCCAGATCCTGGCGCGGATAGGTGAAGGCCGCTGGTCTGCGGCGTTTGAGCAGGAGCTGTATCGCTTCTTCGAGATCTGGCGTGAGAACTACCTGGCGCTGAAACACTGGCACCCGGCCGAGGTGCTGCAGGCGCCTGCCGTGATGATCGAAGCGCAAGAACCGGAAAACGCCGAATTCCTGGAGAGTTTGCATATCGGCCGGCACGGCTCGGAAAACTGGCGCCACCTGCTTTCCCAGGAACTGAAAGTGGTGCCGACCCCGGGCAACCATCTCTCGATGATTCGTAACGTCAAATATATGGACAAGCTGGCCGAGGCGATTGCCGATGCTCTGGAATGAATTGCCGAATGAATTGCCATTAACGGCGATACAGCACGAGGTCTGGCTGGCCATGTTGCTGGCGCTGTTGTTTGGCCGTGCAGTGTCCGAGATGCTGTCAAAGGAATAGCGCTCCGGATTTGAAATTTTATCCAGCAGCCCGCGTGAGGAAGAGTCGTGGATCGTCGTTCGTTTTTCAAAGCATCGAGTGCAGGAGCTATCGCATTGGCCGTGCCGCAGGCTGCCAATGCAACCATCAATATCGGTTCGCCGGAGCTCTATAAGCGACTGGTTCCCGAGTTGTTCACGCCGGAGGAACGGCCGCCAGCTTATACCAAGGCGGTGGTCATCGGTTCCGGTTTCGGCGGCGCAATTTCAAGCTTGCGTTTGGCGCAGGCAGGAATTCCGGTCACCGTTCTGGAGCGCGGTTTGCACTGGCCCAACCATCCACTGCGGCCGATCTTTGCACATGAACCGTTGCCGGATGGCCGCGGCTATTGGCATCGGCGCCGCGCCAAGCTGCTGACCGGATTTACCGTCTTCTTTGACGACTTTGCCGGCGTCTTCGATATTTGTGAATATCCGAATATCGATGTCTGGCGAGCCGCCTGCGTCGGCGGTGGGTCAGTGGTTTTCACCGGCGTGATGATCGCGCCTGAACGGCGCTATTTCGATGCGCTGTTTGGTGGTTTGGTCTCGTATGACGAGATGCAGCGAATCTACTATCCGCGGGTGCGTTCAATGCTCAGGCTGGATGCTATGCCTGCCGATATCTATAACGCCAGATCGTTCGGACATTCACGGGCATGGGATATGCAAGTGCGTAAGGCCGGCTATCAAACCGCCTCAAACGACGGCATCTGGAATTGGGATGTAGTACGCGCTGAACTCAACTGGAAATCGCGGGCGTCTTGCATTGTTGGCGAAAGTAATCTCGGCAACAGCAACGGCGCGAAATACGATCTGAATCAAAACTATCTGAAGCTGGCGCAAGCCTCGGGCAATGCCAAAATCTATGCAAGCCAGCAAGTGCTGGATATCTCCTATGACGGTAGACGGTACAAGCTCGATGTCGCCCGTTTGGACCACGCCGGCCGGCAAGTCGAACGCTATGTGCTGTCATGCGATTACCTGTTTCTCGGCGCGGGTTCCATCGGCACCTCGGAATTGCTGGTGCGCGCGCACGCCAAAGGTACGCTGCGCAATCTGAATGAACACATCGGCCAGGGCTGGGGCACCAATGGCGACGCCATAGCGGTTCGATCATTCGCGCAGTGGGACGGGCTGACGCAGGGGGCCGCGAGTGCATCACGGATTCACGATACGAAGCGGATGCCGACCACGCTGGAGAATTGGTATGTGCCAGGGCTAAGGTTGAATCTGGGCATGCTGGGATCGCTGGCAATGGGCTTCGATACCGCCAACCGAGGTCATTTCGCCTATAACCCGGGCACCGACAAGGTTGACTTGCGCTGGGCGGCTGATGGCAATGCCGATGCGGTCGCCGCGGCACGGGAAATCAACAATCGGATCGCGCACGCGACCAACACCATTCCCGGCGCCTGGCCATTCTCGCCGGACGTCCACGCATCGTTCACCGCCCACCCTTTAGGAGGCGCGGTGCTGGGGCGCGCGACGGATGCCTATGGGCGTGTCGCCGGGCATCCTCGTTTGTATGTGATGGACGGCGCGATGATTCCTGGCAGCACCGGCGCAGTCAATCCTTCCCTGACGATTTCGGCATTGGCGGAGCGCAACGTTGAACGGATCATCAAGGAAGATTTTTAGCTTGAACGCCGAATATGGGACAATCGAGGCATCAACTTTTTTTGCCGGACAAACCATGAAATTCAGCCACCTGATCGAAATCAACGATCCCCTCAACCCGCTGATCGATCCGTTGACGCGCGAGCAGCTATGGCGCGGGCTGGTGATGCGGGCCGAGCAGCCGATGTTGTTTGTCGAGCATCTGGACGATTGCCGTTTGTCCGATCAATCGATGCAATCGGTCACGCGTGAACTGCGTTACGGCAAAGTGACGATAAAAGATGTGGTCAGTTACCTGCCGCTGTTGCAGGTGCGTTACCAGGTGCCGAAACAGCAAGATATAGCCGGTTCCAGCCTGATCATGACGATTGAAGAACCGGGTCCGGAAATGCTGTTCGTACGGTTTGAATATGAAGACGAGGCGGTAGAGCGGCAACCGGCGGCGCAAGCCGAGCAGGAATTTTATGATGAATTCCGGCGCTCGGCTTATGAGGAAGCCGACATCGACACCATCCGCATGATCCGCGAACTGGCGGCAGAGGGAAAGCTGGGGTAACCGTCTTTAACTCGGCGGGTGTTGATCAACGCCTCGACCAAGACCTTGATTTGCGCCCTCAGCGGAAATTATTCTCCACCGCGAACTTGATCAGCTCCGCCTGGCCGTCGATATCCAGCTTGCGCTTGATGTTCAGCCGGTGGGTTTCGACGGTGCGCACGCTCAAATCCAGTTCACGCGCGATCTGCTTGTTCGATTCGCCATTGGCAATGTGCTGCAATACCTGGCGCTCGCGCACCGTCAGCAACTGCCCCGGCGTCATCGGCCGCGCCAGTTTTTGCGCCAGCGCTGCGCTGTAGTACATGCCGCCGGAAATCACCGTCTCTATCGCCTGCACGATGTCTTTGCCGGGCGCATCTTTCAGTACATAACCGCGCGCCCCGGCCTGCACCGATTGCATCAGGTACTCGGTCTTGTCGTGCATGCTGAGGATCAGCACCGCGATTTCCGGGAAGCTGACGTGAAAGCGCGCAGTCAGATCGATGCCGTTGATGCTGCCGCGCAGATTGATATCCATCAGGATCAGGTCGATCGGCTGTTGTTCGGCGCGCTGCAAGGCTTCGTCGGCGCTGCTGGCTTCGGCCACGATGGCGAAAGTCGGCACCGCTTCGAGCCGCGCGCGCAAGCCGTCGCGCACCAGCGGATGATCGTCGACCAGCATGATTCTGGTAATTGTCTCAGGCATAAGATGTATGGGGAATGGTAGCCAGCACCGTGGTGCCGGCCGCTGACGAACTGACTTTGAGATTGCCGCCGACCGCTTCCAGCCGTTCGACCATATTGCGCAGGCCGATGCCGTGTTTCGGATTGCCGTCGATCTGATCGACATCGAAACCGACGCCGTTGTCGTGCACGGTCAGGGTAATCGCTTGCGCATCGCCTTGCAACAGCACTTTGATCCGCGTCGCCTGAGAGTGGCGGGCGATGTTGGTCAAGGCTTCCTGGGCGATGCGGAACAACACCGTATTGGCGACCGCCGGCATGCCGTCGGTGCTGCCGCTGTGGCGGAACTCGATCGGAATGCCGGCGTGTTCCAGCCACTCATGGGTCAGGTGGGCCAGCGCCGCCGCCAGGCCGAGGTCATCCAGGATCGCTGGCCGCAAATCGTGCGAAATGCGGCGCACTTCACCCAGCACGTCGTTGAGCTGGCCGGCAGTGCGCTCGAAAGTTGCGCGGGCGGCGGCGGTCTGCTGCGGCCCGCTATCGAGTTTGGCGATACCGGCTTCGATTTGCAATTTGATCGACACCAGCCACTGGCTGATGCCGTCATGCAGGTCACGCGACAATCTCGCCCTTTCCTCTTCCTGCGAACGCACTACGCGCTGCGCCAGGACTTTCAGCTTGGCGTCGGCCACCCGATGTTCGCTGATATTCAACACCAGTCCCGACATGCCCACCACCAGCGCACTCAGGATCGCAATGCCGGCAATCCACCACATGGTGTTGCGGATATTGCCGGATACCTGGGCGTCGATCTGGTTCAACGCCTCATCGACATCATCCAGGTAAATGCCGGTGCCCAGCATCCAGCCCCAGTTGGGCAGCGCCACTACATAACCGAGCTTGGGCGCGACATGGTGGCTGGATGGCTTTTCCCACAGATAGCGTTCAAACCCGCCGCCGCTCCTGGCCCGTTCTATCAGATGCTGGATGGTGAGGCTGCCGTTGGCGTCTTTCATGTCCCACAGATCGCGGCCGACCAGTTCCGGCTGGCGCGGATGCATCAGGTTCTTGCCCTGCATATCGTAGATAAAGAAATAACCGTCGTCGCCATACGAGAGCTTGGCCAGGACCGCTTTGGCTTCGTCCAACGTGGCCTGGTCGTTGCGGCCGGAATCGTACAGATGGGCGATCGAACGCGTCGCCAGCGCGACATAGTGTTTCAGCTCGGCTTCCTTGCTGGCCAGATAGGCGGCCTGGATCGTCGCCCGTTGCTGCTGGCCAAGCGAAATGGCCTGGTGGCGCACCGCCAGCGCGATCGCGCACAGCGCCAGAATCAAGGGGACGATAGCCAGGAAAATGATTTTTTGGCGTAATTTCATGGCGCTACTTTACCCGGAATCGAAAATGGTTAGGTGGGGGCTATTAGCGGATATCTATATACGGTAATCGGAAGGATCAGCACGTCCATTGTAAGTAACATCTTGGAAAGCGAACTAGACGATTTGTTAACTAGCCAAAAAACCAACATCCAATTAGGCTGAATTGTCTCCGGAGCAATCAGTCTGTATTGACTGGACGGGGATGAGACAGAAATTTTTCAATTTTATGGAGAAGCACATGAAACTCGTAAATCGCATGAAGCTGAAGTCTAAAGTTGCAATGTTGAATGTCCAAACCATAGGTACTGACGACGAATAGCTATTTAAGCAAAAGTAAGTAATGCACGGCGGACGCAAGTCCGTCGTGCTGGTAAGGCACTTCCTACTTGAATGGAATTGATATGACCCCCTCACAGAAAAACGCGGATTTACTCGAAAAATTCGCAGAGAATGCCGTGGAATGGGGGGAGCGAGAATTTCGCCCCGTCTTTCCAGATCTCGTGGATCATTTAATTCAGGATATCTATGGTTTCGCTTACAGGCGCGGCGGGATAGAGATTGGCGTTCGGCACCTCATAAGTTTAGGCATCTTAGCTGCGATGGGCGATTGCACCAATCAACTTCGATTTCAGCTGCGAGCTGGGCTGAATCTGGGTTTGACTGAGGAGCAGATCAAAGAAGTGTTTATTCAGGTTGCGGTATTCGCAGGTAATGCACGAGCCGTCAACGCAGCACAGATCTTTAACGATGTACTAAAAGTGCGGGTCGAGGAGTTCAATCAATCCAATGCGGTGAAACAATGAATCACAGTGCCGCAGCCAAAATTTGGTTATATATCGCGGCAGACACGTTTGCAGGAATAGGATTCAGAGTCTTCCAAGTGTTTTGTACCTGGTTATTCATCCAAAACCTAAAACGCGAAGACCAGTTATCAAATCTACTGATCGCAATTTGGCTTACCACAACTTTTCTGTTGCCGGTAGCTGGAGTGTTTGCGGAACGCTTCAGAAAGACCCGAATATTGTTTATATCTTGCCTATTAGGTACTTTAAGCACGATATTGCTGGTCAGTTTCATGCCTTCTTTCACAGAGCCAGAACAGTCTGCCAGATTCGTGCCAATTTTGGTAGTCGCCGGAGTGTTTCTAAGTGGCTTTCAAGCAACGATCTTTCCACTAGGTGCCGCACTCATCCCGAATATAGTTTCTAACGAGTCTGATATTCAACAGGCATACAAAATCAAATCATCGATGTTCATCGTCAACCTGATTTTCGGGCCGACATTGGGTGGACTTATCATCGGAATATATGGCGGCGAAGCATCGTTAATACTCGCCATGACGTCCTATTTTCTTGCGACGGTCTGCGCGATGACTTTCTTACGATGGTTTAACGAAGACTATCCGCCAGTCCATGCGAGCAAAGGGTTTTCTTCACTTTTAACCGATCTCGGCAACGGTTTTATGCGAATAGCCCATATTGCAGAAGAACGAGTCATAGCGATAGCTTCCTTACTGACAAACATGTTGTTGACACCTTTTATTTTTGTAATTCTCCCTGCAAAAATCGTCGGGCGCGGTATGACAATGCTAGACGTAGCCATGGTCGAGCTGGCGCTAGGCGCAGGTATTTTATTTTCAACGATGTTTCTAATATCTCGACTGCAGAAGCGTTGCGGGCATCACGCTATTGCGTCATTTTCTACCGCAATATTATCTATCACGATAGTTGGATTTGGGTGCACGAATAATTTGCATGTGATGTATTTCCTGGCATTTTTTCTCGGCGGATCCCTTTCAATATTCAATGTGACGATCAACGCGAGGAGGGCTATTTCAATACCTGACGGTTATCGCGCTGTGATGGAATCGAGCTTATTGTTTTTATGCACTGTCTCAATTCCACTCGGATTATTTCTCACCAAATTTCTGTTCCGTCATTTTGATCCAGATACCACGATTTTATGGTTAGCAATATTGGTTATTCCACCAGCATTTCTGATTTTCTATTCGCGTCCGCTCAGGAGCATGTTGAATGCCGAGAAGGATACCGTTCCATATTACGTCCGCCGGTATGGCGCTCTTTTTAACAGAGGGTAAAGATGACTTACACTTTCCTGCCGAACAATTTGACTGCGCGAACATTGAGACTTGGGTACAAGACGGAACTCAAAGACAGCTACATCGAAATGCTCACGCAGCTCGTTGAAACAAAGATGCCCCAATTTCCCGAAACATTGATTTCATATTTCTCTAGCTTATCCGTTGAGAGCTACAACAGTTTTTTTAGCTTTATTTACCATAAATCGATTGAGCTGCTAGAAGAAAGCAGATTCGACGAGACGTCGCGATTTCTTCAATTCCTCATGGAACCCAAGATACTGAGCGCTACAGGATTAGTTCAAGCGGAGACGATAAGCAGAGAAATAAGGGAACTTATTTATGAAGAATGCAGCAACAGCAAATATTCCATATCAATTGGAACACTCGATCGAGAGATCGAAGCCGCCGCATATCAGCGGCTTGCATTTGGTCGAACGGTGCTTACGCATGCTCAACCCGAGTTGGCGCAAGAGATTGATGAGCTGGTCCAATCGGTCACCTTTTTCGTGTCCAGACGTGACAACAAACATAAGGCGTTTTCAGTAACAAGCAATCGAATTCAAGGGCTTATCCTAATAAACGGCGACATAGATCCAAGCTGGATTTTTTTACTAGACAAATGGATTCATGAAGCGGCACATACCTATCTATTCGCCATAAATTTATCGGAAGAACTGGTTTTGAACGATGAACATGAGGGTTTTAGTTCGCCCCTCAGGCAAGATAAAAGAACGATGTTGGGTGTATATCATGCGACTTTTGTCATACAGCGACTCATCCTGGCGTTTTCGGCAATCATGGAAAAGTCAAGCATGGAAGAAAATGATCGGCAGAAAATTGGCAAGCTGCTGACGAATTATTACTCTCGCCTCGAGGATGGAATATCAACAGTTCGCCAACACGGGGAGCTATCAGTACTAGGAAAGCGTCTGATAGAAGAGGGTTACCGATATGCGCAGGAAATCAGCAGGTCCCCGCGCAACATAACTACGTGAATGGCATTTCCAGCTATGCTGACGCATCAGTTTGATGTTTTCAAATAACAGGTAATTCAAATCTTCTGCGTAATACTACGTAAAAACGCTGCGTAGTACCTCGCTTGTTCTCCGATCCCATATGCCAAATACTTGGCCCGCTGCCTTTTAGTAGTTCGGCGGCGCGATCCGCTATCCAATAAAAACAATATCCAAAAATATTCATCCCACCCGGGAGGAGAACAATGAATCGTCTATTTTCAAAAATGGGCTGGCTTGCGCTGGCCCTGCTCGGTGCATTCGCGTTTGGCTATATCGGCCTGCAGCGCGGCGAATCCATCAGCGCCATCTGGATCGTGATTGCCGCCGTTTGCGTCTATCTGATCGCCTACCGTTTCTACAGCCTGTATATTTCCGACAAAGTGCTGGGCCTGGACGCCACCCGCATGACGCCGGCCTATAAGTACAACGACGGTCTGGATTACGTGCCGACCAACAAGAACGTCTTGTTCGGCCACCACTTTGCGGCGATTGCCGGCGCCGGCCCGTTGGTGGGCCCGGTGCTGGCGGCGCAGATGGGTTATCTGCCGGGCATGCTGTGGATCCTGGCCGGCGTGGTGTTTGCCGGTGCGGTGCAGGATCTGATGGTGCTGTTCATCTCGACCCGGCGCGACGGCCGTTCGCTGGGCGACCTGATCAAATCGGAGCTGGGCACGGTGCCGGGCGTGATCGCTTTGTTCGGCACTTTCATGATCATGGTCATCATCCTGGCGGTGCTGGCGCTGATCGTGGTGAAAGCGCTGGCGGAATCGCCCTGGGGCACTTTCACGGTGGCGGTGACCATCCCGATCGCCTTGTTCATGGGCGTGTACACCCGCTATCTGCGGCCGGGACGTATCGGCGAGATTTCGCTGATCGGTTTTGTGCTGTTGATGCTGGCGATTGTCGGCGGCCAGTATGTGCAAGAGCATCCGGTATTGAGCGCGATGTTCACTTTCACCGGCAAGGAATTGACCTGGCTGCTGATCGGCTACGGTTTCATCGCCTCGGTGCTGCCGGTCTGGCTGTTGCTGGCGCCGCGCGACTATCTCTCGACTTTCCTCAAGATCGGCACCATCGTCGGCCTGGCGCTGGGCATCGTATTCGTCGCGCCGGAACTCAAAATGCCGGCGTTCACGCAATTCATGGATGGCTCGGGCCCGGTCTGGTCGGGTAGCTTGTTCCCGTTCCTGTTCATTACCATCGCTTGCGGTGCGGTATCCGGTTTCCATGCATTGATCGCTTCCGGCACTACGCCGAAACTGCTGGAGAACGAGCGCCACGCGCGTTTCATCGGCTACGGCGCGATGCTGATGGAATCGTTTGTCGCCATCATGGCGCTGATCGCGGCGTCCTGCATTGAACCGGGCGTGTATTTTGCGATGAACAGCCCGGCCGCACTGATCGGCAGCACCGTCGATACGGCCGCGCACGCGGTATCGCAATGGGGCTTTTACGTGACGCCTGAAATGCTGACCCAGGTGGCCAAGGATGTCGGCGAGCACAGCATCATTTCCCGCGCCGGCGGCGCACCGACGCTGGCAGTCGGCATGGCGCACATCTTGTCGAGCGTAGGCGGCGGTAAAGCGATGATGGCGTTCTGGTATCACTTCGCGATCCTGTTCGAAGCCTTGTTCATCCTGACCGCAGTAGACGCCGGAACCCGTGCCGGCCGTTTCATGCTGCAGGATTTGCTTGGCACTTTTGTGCCGTCCATGCGCAAGATCGATTCGCTGCCGGCCAGCTTGATCGCCACCGCCTTGTGCGTCTCCGGCTGGGGATATTTCCTGTATCAAGGCGTGGTCGATCCGCTCGGCGGCATCAATACCTTGTGGCCCTTGTTCGGTATTTCCAACCAGATGCTGGCGGGGATTGCGCTGATTCTGGCGACTTGCGTACTGTTCAAGATGAAGCGCGACCGCTTTGCCTGGGTCACCATCGTGCCGACCGTCTGGATCCTGATCTGCACCCTGACCGCCGGTTGGCAAAAAATATTCGACGCCAATCCGCGCGTCGGTTTCCTGGCCCATGCCAGCAAGTATCAGGCCGCGCTGGCAGACGGCAAATTGCTGGCGCCGGCGAAATCGATCGCGCAGATGCAACAGGTGATCTTCAACGATTACCTGGATGCAGGCCTGGCCGGTTTCTTCATCCTGGTGCTGCTGAGTATTCTCGGCTTTGGCGTCAAGACCGTGCTGGCGGCGCGCGCCGCCAACCGGCCGAGCGCCAAGGAAACCCCGTTTGAATCACTGCCGGCGAGCGCTTTACCCTCCGCCTGAAAGGTCGTCCATGCTGGAAGAACTATCGAAAGCCGGGCGCTATCTCGGGCAAACCATGCGGCTGATGGTGGGTTTGCCTGAGTACGGCACTTATGTGACGCATATGGAAAACACCCATCCAGGCGAACCGATGATGAGCTACGAAGAGTTTTTCAAGGAACGCCAGGAAGCGCGATACGGCGGCAATGGCCGGGTTGGGCGCTGCTGTTAACTGCTTAAAAATTAAGCGTCCTATAGGGGATGTTGCTGCCGACCGGTCCGCCGGTCGGCATTTTTTTGCCTAGCCGTTCAGTTGACCGTTATAGGCGCCCTGCGCCGGCTGCGCATTATGGTAAAGGCTGACGACGCGCAGCAGGCGGCCGATGAACATGCCGTTGAAGACACCGTAAAGCGCACAGACAACGGCCGTAAATGCGGCATCGTGCGCCAGCCCGGGATGCATTGCCAGCGTTACGCCTACCGCATATTTAGTCAGGAAAATCCCCATCATCAGCATCAACGGCAGCCAGCTGCCGCGCTGGAACACCACGCCGCGTTCCGGATAGGCAATCACGCGTTCCTTCCGGAACAGGCGCCAGTTCAGGGTCGCCGCGACGGCGGCCGCCAGCAGCCAGCACAACATGGGCAACGGCGTGACGCCGAATACGGTCGACACGCCCTGCCAGGACAGCGCCAGCATTATCAGCGGCATGATGGATAGTTTTTTGAGCGTCACTTCGCGGTCAACGCTGGCCAGGACGCCGCGATAGATCAGGAACGCCAGCAGAGCCCAGACCCAGGTTGGTGTGTGTGAAATGATTTGCATAAACATGGTTTTCTCCCGTTGAGTGATCTGCGGCGATTATCTGGGCGCCGCAGAGGCAGGAGAAGCGGGATGCGACGAAATGCAGGAATACGTCGTGAATCGACTGCCAGCGAGGATGGCGCGTTGCGGGTTTGTCCCCTGCCTCCCCCGCCCCGCTGCTAGCGGATTTCGGCGGAGTATTGGAAGCGCTCGGCCGGCACAAAGGAAGTGCGCCATTCGACCGGTTCGCCGGCGTGATCCAGCATCAGTCGCTCGACACAGATCGCCACGGTCTTGGTTTTCAGCTTGAACACGGCAGCATTGGCCCGGTTCAAGGGCTTTGCCGTCAAGTCATCGATGGCGCGCGAGACCAGCACATCGCATTCGCTCTCATAGACGGGATACAGGGATGGCGGTGAATTGCTGTTTAGATATTTTTGCAGTTTCCTGAAGCGCGCCAGCGGCAGCCAGATATGTTCCGACAGCACGATTTCATCGTCCAAAGAACGAGTACGGTGCAGATACAGCGCTTTGTCGCGCGGCTTGAGCTTGAGTTTTTCTGCCACCGTGACGGGAGGTATGGTGGTCGTCATCGAACGGATATGAGCTGTCGGCAGCTGGTTTTTAGCTTTGCCGTGGATACGTACAAAACGCAGCATCGAAGAGCGTTCGGCAGCGCGCGCGACAAATGTTCCGCGTCCCCGCACGCGATCGACGACGCCGTCGGTGACTAGCGCGTCCAGCACCTTGCGCATGGTGCCGACTGCAATTTCATATTCGGCGGCTAGTTTATCTTCGGACGGCAGCGCTTCATCAGCGGCCCAGCTACGCAAAGCGATCCTTTGCAGCAAATCGTCACGGACTTGCAGATAGCGCGGCAAGCGCGGATCAGACCCGTTTTCTGGCGGGAGAGGCGCATTTTTTTGCGAGAGAGGCGGGTTTTTTTGGGAGAGAGACGTGTTTTTTTTCAGGAGAGGCGTGTTTTTTTTGGAGAGAGACGCGTTTTTTTTCGGGAGAGACGCTTTTTTTGCACTTTTTTTGATCAGCATTAACAACATTTCAAACTTGGAAAGGGTCCGCAATTTACCAAGTTCCCATTGTTTTTACAATACATATGTGAATCTCTACTTCTATACAGAACCAGAGATTCACATATGGGTTTAGCTCTGGCTCAGCGCGACGCCTACCGTGCGCGGCTTGCGTTCGGCCAGCCATAGCAGCAGGATCGCCATCGCCGAATAAATCCAGTAGTCGACCGGCACCGCGCCCAGCCAGTGTTTGTGCCACGGCACATCAAGCGGATTGAAGCGCGCCAGGCCGTAGGCCGGATTGAGGACAAACCACAGCCAGTCCTCGCTGATCCAGAACACCATGATGGAGGCCATGATGCGGCATTCGGCACGCCAGTCCCAACTGCCGTTGAACCAGACCGGATAGTGAAACATCAGGGCGATGAAGGGAAAAATCCAGGCGTGGTAACCGGTCATGGCGCGGCCGCCCCAGAAGATGTCGAGCAGCCAGTGATGCTCGATGCGCCAGGTTGGCAGGTTGGCGGCCCAGCCGGCGGCGCCCTCGATCTGGATTTCGACATTGGCGAAAAAAAAGGCAGTCAGCACGGCCCAGAACAACATGCCGGCTATGCGGCGATAAGGTGTAGCGGCAGTCATGTGGATGGCGAATGAAATTGAGAATTGAGTTGAGAGTCGAGCCGAGAATCGAGTTTGCTGAGGACAGTGTTTAATACGGCGCGGCCGGCATGCGGGCGCCCCAGCGCCAGGCTGCGTTGCCGCAAATTTTGCAGCTGTTGCGGTTGCTGCAGCAGCTGCTGGACCCGGAACGCCAGCGCGGTCAGGTCGATCGCCTTGAGCGCCGCGCCTTGTTCCAGCAAATAGTCGGCGTTGCGTTCTTCCTGGCCCGGAATCGGCGAGTGGATGATCATCGGCACGCCCATCGCCAGGCATTCGGAAGTAGTCAGGCCACCGGGTTTGGTGATCGCCAGATCGGCGCAAGCCATCAACTGTTCCACCTGGTTGGTAAAACCGAAGGGAAACAGGCGGCCGGGATGGGCAGCTGCCAGTTGCTGCAGATTGCTCAGCAGCGTGGCGTTCTTGCCTGCCAGCGCCAGCAGCTGGAAATCGTCAGGCAACGCCAGCAGCCGTTGCACCGTTTTATCGAGATCGCCGATGCCGGCGCCGCCCGACATCATCAGGATAGTCTTGCGCTCCGGATCCAGGCCGAATTGCTGCGCGCACTGCCGGCGTTGCAGGCTGTGTCCGAACCCCGGCATGATCGGAATTCCGGTCACGTGCACCGCATCGGCGGCCAGTCCGCGCGCCCGCATGCGGTAGGCGATTTCTTCGGTGGCGGCAAAATAGCCCTGCATCAGCGGCTGCAGCCACATGCTGTGCAAATCGAAATCCGTGACTTGCACCCAGACCGGGCAGACTACGCGCTGCTTGCCGATTTCCCGCGCCAGCAATTCCGCCGGCAGGAAGTGGGTGCAGATGATTGCGTCTGGCGCCGCCGCCCGGATCGCGGCGCGCAAGGGGCGGGTGCTGATGCGTTCGATTGCGCGCCGCAGTTTCTGTGTGGGCGAACTGCTCAACGCCTTGTCGCTCTTTTGGTACACATAACCCCACAGCGCAGGATGGCGATTCACCAGATGCAGATAAAAATCGGTATATACCGCGCGAAATCCGGCCGGCACAAAATCCATTGCATCCAGATGGATCGCCTCGGTATCGGGGAATTCGGCGGCGGCGTAGGCCTTGAGCGCCTCGGCGGCGCGCATGTGGCCGGCGCCGGCGGACACGCTTAACAACAGTAATTTGCGAGGGCGTGGCGGTTTGGCGATGGCGCTCGAAGGCAGCGCATTTTCTAACTTATGAATAATAGGCTCCGGCCGTCATGGGTTTGCTGCCGGCAATGCAAAAGTGACTACTTTCAAGCATACTCCTGGCAATCTGCATTCGGATTTTTACACTAGGCGACTGCCCAATTCGCTGATGATAGGGATAAATCAGCGCTGAGTAAAATGACATTTATGACAAACAATCCCTGCTTCTGAAAGATCGTAATATGCCCGCCACTCGCAAACCGCTGGACGGTTTGGCCATGAGCCTGATGTTAATCCTCTGCCTGTGCTGGGGCTTGCAACAAGTCGCGATTAAAGTGGCGGCGCCGAGCATCTCGCCGATTTTGCAAAACGGCCTGCGTTCGGCTGTGGCTGCGGTGCTGGTGAGCGGCCTGATGTGGTGGCGCGGCAGTAAATTCTCCCTGACCGACGGCACCTTCTGGCCGGGCCTGGCGACCGGTTTGTTGTTTGCCGGAGAATTCCTGTGCGTCTCGGTCGGCTTGAATTACACCACCGCTTCGCACATCTCGGTATTCGTCTACACCGCGCCGATTTTCACTGTGCTGGGCCTGCATTGGCTGGTGCCGGGCGAGCGTTTCGGCGTCACCCAATGGCTGGGCGTGATCGCCGCATTTGCCGGGATTGCGGTGGCGTTTGCCGGCGGCTTTGAAGCCGGCGCCGGTTTCAGCCGGGGCTTGATCGGCGATGCACTGGGCGTGCTGGCCGCTGTGTTCTGGGCCGCTACCACCATAATGATCAAGCGCAGCGTCCTCACCAATACCGCCCCCAGCATGACCTTATGGTATCAACTGGCGGTTGCCGCGCTGACGCTGCCATTGGTGGCCTTGGTCTCGGGGCAGACCGAAGTAGCGCCGCTGACCGGCATCATGTGGGTGAGCCTGGTGTTCCAGTCGCTGATCGTCGCTTTCGGCAGCTTCCTGGCCTGGTTCTGGATGTTGCGCCGTTACCTGGCGTCGCGGCTGACGGTGTTTTCTTTCCTGACGCCTTTGTTCGGCGTCAGTTTCGGCGTGTTGTTGCTGGACGATCCGATAGGTTTGCCGTTTGTATTTGGTGCGTTGCTGGTGTTGAGCGGGATTGTGTTGGTGAACTGGCAAAATAAATAAAAATGCGGATTAACAGCTTCCACTGTTAATCCGCATTAAATTTGGTAACCGCAAGGTTGTTCAGGCCTTGAAAGTCCCTTCAGAAACCAAGGCTTGCAAAGGCAAGCGTGGGCTTGGTTCTTCCTTGGCGCGCAAACCTTCCGGCAACATGGCTTTATCGCCGATCTTGCCGATGGCTACTGCGGCTTCAATCGCGAAATTGGCCGGTACGCCCAGTTCGGTACGGGTTTTTTCCTTGTCGAAACCGGCCATGCCATGTGCGTGCCAGCCGGACAGGCTGGCTTGCAGCGCCAGGTAACCCCAGGCTGAACCGGCGTCGAAAGAGTGGGTTGGCGCTGGCAATTCTTCGCTGCTGCCTGGTGGCGCAAAGGTGGTTTTCGACAAAACGATCACCAGCGCCGCTGCATTTTCCGCCCAGCTGCGGTTGAAATCGTTGAGCAAGCCCAGCAACTTGGTCCAGTGCGGTGTGCCGCGTCGGGCGAACACGAAACGCCAAGGTTGCGAGTTGTAGGACGATGGCGCCCAGCGTGCTGCTTCCAGGATGGTCAGCAGTTCTTGCTCGGAGATTTGGTCATTGGCATAGGCGCGTGGCGACCAGCGGCTGAGGAATTGCGGGTGGGCCGGATGATCGGCTACGCGTGGTGTGGACTGGGTCATGAGGATTCCTGTATATAACTATACGTAAATAAGTGTATGTAAATAAGCAACGTAAAATCGGTGCGGCCAGAAGTGCGCCAAAAGCGCTCCGGCCGCGACGTTGCATATTAGCAGCAGTTTTTGATGCTTGCAGTGGCGGCCGGATTTATGGATTGTCATGTTCTGTCCGGGCAAACCGGGTGAAGATTGCAACGCCAAGCCGGTATAATCGGCAATAATCAAGACCGCTTGCAAGCCGTCCAAGAAATTGAACTGCTGCATAAATATTTCGCACTAATCCAGTACGGCCTCCGTATTACTCTTTATTACTACTCTTTGTACTACTGACTACCTATCCTATGCTTGCACCACAGAAACAACAGATCATCGACCTTTTCAACGCTGCCTTGCAGCCGATTATTGCCGGCACCGAGCTGCAGCCGACGGTAACACTGGAGCGCCCGCGCGATCCTTCGCACGGCGACGTCGCCTGCAATATCGCCATGCAACTAGCCAAGCCGCTGAAAAAGAATCCGCGTGAACTGGCGCAAGCCCTGGTAGCGGCCGTGCTGGCCGGCGCCGAGAACGGCAATCTGATCGAAACCGCTGAAATCGCCGGCCCTGGTTTTATCAACCTGCGTCTGACCGCAGCGGCCAAGCAGCAAGTGGTCAAGACCGTGCTGCAAGAGGGCGCCGACTACGGCAAGAGCACGCTTGGCGCCGGTAAAAAGGTGCTGGTCGAGTTTGTTTCGGCCAATCCGACCGGGCCTTTGCATGTGGGCCACGGCCGCCAGGGCGCGCTCGGCGACGCCATGTCGGCCCTGTTCGAAATACAAGGTTTCGATGTCACCCGCGAGTTTTACTACAACGACGCCGGGGTCCAGATCGCCACCCTGGCGACTTCGGTCCAGGCCCGCGCCAACGGCTTCAAGCCGGGCGACGCCGAGTGGCCGGAGAGCGCCTACAACGGCGATTATATTGACGATATTGCACAGGATTTCCTGGCCCGGAAGACGGTTGCCGCCAGCGATGGCGAGCCGGTTACCGCCAGCGGCGACATCGGCGATATCGAGTCGATCCGCAAGTTCGCCGTTGCTTACCTGCGCCGCGAACAGGATCTGGATTTGCAGGCCTTCGGCGTCAAATTCGATAACTATTACCTGGAATCGTCGCTGTACAAGGACGGCAAGGTCAATGCCGCCGTCGAGGCCCTGATCGCCGCCGGCGTCACGTATGAGCTGGATGGCGCATTGTGGCTGCGCACCACCGACTACGGCGACGACAAAGACCGCGTGATGCGGAAAACCGACGGCACCTATACCTACTTCGTGCCCGACGTTGCCTACCACATCGTCAAATGGCAGCGCGGCTTCGGCCAGGTCATCAATGTCCAGGGCAGCGATCACCATGGCACGATTGCACGGGTGCGCGCCGGCCTGCAGGCCGTCAACATGGGGATTCCGCAAGGTTACCCCGACTACGTGCTGCACAAGATGGTGACCGTGATGAAAAACGGCGAGGAAGTGAAGATTTCCAAGCGCGCCGGTTCTTATGTGACAGTGCGCGACCTGATTGAATGGTCTTCCGGCGAGGACGGCGCCGATGGCGTCGACCTCACCCCGGACACCCCGCGCGACCTGACCCGCGGCCGCGATGCGGTGCGCTTTTTCCTGATTTCGCGCAAGGCCGATACCGAATTCGTGTTCGATGTCGATCTGGCGCTGGCCAAATCCGACGAAAATCCGGTCTACTACGTACAGTACGCCCATGCCCGCATCTGCTCGGTGCTGGCGCAATGGACTGGCGACGAAGCCAGCCTGAGCACGGTCGACCTCAGTCCGCTGACCGCACCGCGCGAGGCCAGCCTGCTGGCCAAGCTGGCCGAATATCCGGAAATGCTGCAGCACGCACTGGAAGAACTGGGCCCGCATCAGGTTGCGTTTTATCTGCGCGATTTGGCGGGCGAGCTGCATAGCTACTACAATGCTGAGCGGGTCTTGGTGGACGATGAGGCGCTCAAGATGGCGCGCCTGGCCTTGATGTACGCAACCCGCCAGGTGTTGCGCAACGGCTTGGCGCTGATCGGTGTATCGGCGCCCGCCCGTATGTGATCTTATGTAATGTGAATCTAGAATCGGCGATCTCTGGCCTGCCACGCAGCTGCCAAGTAGTTGCCAGAGACGGTCAGTAACCAGGATGTCATTGGGGAAGTATGAGCAAACTTAACAACAAGCAAGCTGGCGGTACCTTACTGGGCCTGATTTTCGGGCTGATTATCGGATTGGCGATTGCCGTCGTGGTGGCGATCATGATCACCAAGACGCCGACACCTTTTACCAACAAACCTGCAAAGACCGACAAAGCGCCAGACGCCATCACAGCACAAACCGCAACGCCAGCAGCGCCGGCTGCGCCGTCGAACCCGGATCAACTGCCGGATCCGAACAAGTCGCTATACGGTAACAAGGATGCAGCCAAGGAAGCCGCCAAGGCATATGCCCCGCCGGTGCCGACAGCCGAAGGCGCTGCGCCAAGCCCGGCCGCCGAGAAAAAGCTGGACGCCCTGGTCGCCAAGGCGCAGGACAAACCGGCGCCTATCGTCGACAAATCCACCGCCGACAAGACCAAGAAAGCCGCCGGCGACATCGCCGAAGCCAAAACCAAAGCTACGGCTGCCGACGACAACTGGATTTATTTCCTGCAGGTCGGCGCCTTCCGCGAGCAGACTGAAGCAGAAAATACCAAGGCCAGATTGGCTTTGATGGGTTTTGAGGCCAAAATCAGCGAACGCCAGGCCGATACCGGTTCTTTGTATCGGGTCAGGGTGGGGCCGTTCAATCAGCTGGAAACAATGAACCGGATACGCAGCAAGTTGTCAGATAACGGCGTTAATGCAGCAGTTGTGCGGGCTGCAAAATAGAAGACCCCTGGCAGCAGGTTCTGCTGCATAGGAAAAAAATCAAACATTTTTCATTTTGATAGGATATTTCATGCGTTTTTTTCAAAAAGCCTTGGCTGTCGCTGGTCTTAGTCTGAGTTTCGGCCTGCTCGCCGCCAGCGCCGGCGCATCGCCGGCTAGTCCGGTTGCCGGCACAGAATACAAAGTTCTCGACAATCCACAGCCGACCGATTCCGGACTGGGGAAAAAAGTCGAAGTGACAGAATTTTTCGGCTATTTCTGCCCGCATTGCAACGCGCTTGAACCTACGCTGGAAGATTGGATAGCCAAGCAAGGCGACAAGATTTCCGTGAAGCGCGTGCCGGTCGACTTCGCTATCGATCCTGCGAATCCGAACCAGCAACAGCCAAAGTCGCCGTATATCCCGCAGAAAAAGCTGTACTACACGCTGGAAGCCATGGGCAAGCTGCCCGAGATGCACAAGAAGGTTTTTAACGCGATCCACGTGCAACACCAACGGCTGGATAAAGATGACGCTGTCGTCGATTTCGCCGTCAAGCAAGGTCTCGATAAAGCCAAATTCCTGGATGTCTACAATTCATTCGCAGTGCAAACCAAAGTGACCCGCGCCTCGCAGCTGCAAAATGCTTACAAGGTGGACGGCGTGCCAATGCTGGTGGTTGACGGCCGTTACGTAACCTCGCCATCGATAGTCAGCGCTACTGCCGGCGCTGGCGGTAGCGAGGAGGCTTTGTTCAAATCGACCCTGCAAGTGATGGATGGACTGGTGGCCAAGGCTGCTGCGGAAAAGGGCAAGACGGCAGCGCCGGTAGCGACGGCCAAGAAGTAAGCAAAAAAAGGAAGTAAGCAAGCTACAAGCCAGCCGACCGCCACGGTCAGCTGGCAGCAGATGCCGAAAAGTCCGCCACTCGCAAGAGGGCGGGCTTTTTTATCGCGGTTTGGCCAACATTCAGAATGAGCGCTTCCATGAAACGTGTATTCATCACCGGCGCTTCGAGCGGCATCGGCGCCGCCCTGGCGCAATACTATGCAGGGCAGGGCGCCACATTGGGACTGGTGGCCAGGCGCCAGGCAGTGCTGGAGCAATTGCTGGCGGGTTTGCCGCATCCGGAGCGGCATCGCCTGTATGCGCTGGATGTCAACGATCATGCCGCATTGACCGCTGCCGCCGAAGATTTCATCGCGGCCGGCGATGGTGTCGATGTGGTGATCGCCAGCGCCGGAATTTCACACGGCACCTTGACCGAGCATGCCGAGGATCAGCCGGTGTTCGAACAAGTCTTTGCCACCAACGTGCTGGCCACGGTTGCCACTTTTACGCCGTTCATCGCCACTATGAAACGTCAGGCCAAAGCCGGACAAACCGATTTGCGGCTGGTCGGAATCGGCAGCGTGGCCGGGATTCGCGGTCTGCCGGGGGCGGGCGCCTATAGCGGCTCCAAGGCAGCGCTGATCAGTTATTGCGAGTCGCTCAGGGTGGAGCTGCGCGCCAGCGGCATCAAGGTGGTTACCATCGTTCCGGGTTATATCGACACCCCCATGACGCAAGTTAATCACTACAAGATGCCGTTCCTGATGCCGGCCCGGCAGTTCGCCGCTAAAACCGGCGCTGCGGTCGCGCGCGGCAGCAGCTATCGGGTGATCCCGTGGCAGATGGGCGTAGTCGCCAAGTTGCTGCGGCTGCTGCCGAACTGGCTATACGATCTGGTGTTTTCAAAAGCACCGCACAAGGCACGCAAAATAACCAACTGATCAGAGCTCATGGACTTTCACAATTTTTTCTTATTCGTACTGACGGAATTCGCGCTGTCGGCGTCGCCGGGGCCGGCGGTCATGCTGGTGGTTGCCTACGGCATCACGGTCGGCTGGAACAAGGCGATCTTTGCCATCTTGGGCATACTCACCGCCAATGCGATTTATTTCACCATTTCGGCAACCGGCTTGGGCGCCCTGATCGTCGCCTCGCATACCTTGTTCAGCGTGGTCAAATGGCTGGGCGTGGCTTATCTGGCCTATCTGGGTTTGTCCGCGATCTTCGGCCGGCCTTCGCCGATAACCGCCTCCAAACTGGATAGCCGCAACGCCTCCGGCTGGAAAATCTGGTTCAGCGGCTTGACTCTGCAACTGGCCAATCCCAAGGCGCTGATTTTTTTCATCGCCATCCTGCCGCAATTTCTCAACCCCGCCGCCAATGTGCCGTTGCAAATGATCTGGCTGGCGGCGGGTTCGATTATTCCAGAGTTCTTCATCCTGATCGGCTACGCCGTGTTGGCGGGAAAAATGCAAACCATCGCTACCCGCCCCAGTTTTGCCCGGATTACCGACCGCGTCGCCGGCAGCCTGATGCTGGCGGTGGCGATGATTGTGGCGGCGATACAGCAATAATCAGGGGAGAATCAGGCGAAAATCAAGCCAGGCTGAAACGGTAAACCTGGTCAGCATCCAGCCGCCGTTTCAGCGCGCCGTCAAACCACAGCTTATGCAAATGCGCCAGCGCCTCGCCCAGCGCGAACGTCATTTGATGCGCATCCAGCGGACGGCGGAACATGATCGGCACGATATCGCTGGCCGAACGCGGCGTGGCGCAAGCTTCCAGCACTTCCGCCAGCCGCTCGCGGTGATGTTGCTGCAACTGGTCGATGCGGATCTGCAAACCACGGAACGGCTTGCCGTGCGACGGCAACACCAGCGTCTCCGTGGGCAGGGCGCGGTATTTTTCCAGCGAATCCATGTATTGCTGGACCGGGTTCGATTCCGGCTCGATGGCGAACACCGAGACATTGGTGGAAATCCGCGGCAACACCATATCACCGGAAATCAGCAAGTCCAGATCGGCGCAATGCAGCGCCACATGCTCTGGCGCATGGCCGAAGCCGGTGATCACGCGCCATTGATGCTGGCCGATGCGCAGCTGTTGCTGGTCGGCCAGCCGATGATAGGCCTGCGGCACCGTCGGCACCATGCTCGGATAATAGGATTTACGTTGAGCCACCTTGGCGATGACTTCCGGATCGTGCATGCCATGCCGCTGGAAATGCGGCAAGGCCGCGCTGCCGTCGGCGCCGGGCAGCGCCGCCGACATGATGCGCGCCGAAAAATATTCGCCGCCGCTCATCCATAACGGCGCTTGCCAACGTGTGCACAGCCAGTCAGCCAGGCCGACGTGATCCGGATGGCAATGGGTGACCAGCACCCGCAATACCGGCAAGCCGCGCAGTTGAGTGGCAAAAATGACATCCCATGCGGCGCGCGTGGCATCGTTGGCAATGCCGCAATCGACGATGGTCCAGCCGTGCTTGATACCGTCGTCGGTTTCTATGCTGTCTTCCAGCAACCATAAATTGATGTGATCCAGCGCAAATGGCAAAGCCATCCGCAGCCAGCGCACGCCGGGCGCGACTTCGAGGGTGGCGCCGCCGGCTGGCAAGGTGTCGCCAAAGGCATAGCTGAGCTGGGCTTCGAGTGGATTCATCGGAAATTCTTTCTTTTCTAATAACGCCAGTAGTTTTTCGGTGTTTTCATTTTCCGCCAGCGCGCCTACAATGTGCTTTACGTTAACGTTAACTGCGATTGTACCTAAACCAGAATTTCTTGTTCCGCCAACCTGACCTTATGCCGACTTACACCATCACTGAACTTGCCCGCGAATTTGACATTACCCCGAGGGCGATCCGTTTTTATGAGGATCAGGGTTTGCTGAGCCCGAAGCGGGATGGCGCCGGTGGCCGTAACCGGGTTTATGCCCCCCGCGAGCGCACCCGGCTGAAACTGACCTTGCGCGGCAAGCGGCTGGGGCTGACCTTGTCGGAAATCAAGAGCCTGGTCGATATGTACGACAGTCCGAAGGATTCCGCGCCCCAGTTGGAACTGTTCCTGCAGGTGCTGGCGCGGCATCGCGAGCACCTGGAACAGCAACGGGAAGATATTGAAGTGACCTTGGAAGAAATTACCGCGCACGAAGACGAATGCCGGCGCTTGCTGAGCAGCGGCGAGTTGAGCGATCAGGTCGCGCCATGACTCGCCCTGACTCGTCCTGACTTTTCCCCACAAAATCTATTAAACACACGCAAAAATAACGAAGGAGACAATATGATCCATTTACCAGGCCTAACGTTCGATCACGGCGAAGATATCGCCGCATTACGCAGTGCAATCCAGGAGTTTGCCGCAGTGGAGATCGCCCCACGCGCCGCAGAAATCGACCGCAGCGATCAATTCCCCATGGATTTATGGAAAAAAATGGGCGATCTGGGCTTGCTCGGCATCACCGCTGAAGAACAATACGGCGGCAGCGGCATGGGCTACCTGGCGCACATCATCGCCATGGAAGAAATCTCGCGCGCCTCGGCTTCGGTCGGCCTGTCTTACGGCGCCCACTCCAACCTGTGCGTCAACCAGATCAAGCGCAACGGCAGCGCCGAGCAAAAAGCCAAATATCTGCCGAAGCTGATCTCGGGCGACCATGTCGGCGCCTTGGCGATGTCCGAGCCGAACGCCGGTTCCGACGTCGTCAGCATGAAGTTGCGCGCCGAATTGAAGGGCGATCGCTGGATCCTCAACGGCACCAAGATGTGGATCACCAACGGCCCCGATGCCGACGTGCTGGTGGTCTACGCCAAGACCGACCTGGAAGCCGGCGCCCGTGGCATGACCGCTTTCCTGATCGAAAAAAGCTTCAAGGGCTTCAGCGTGGCGCAAAAACTCGACAAACTCGGTATGCGCGGCTCGCACACCGGCGAGCTGGTATTCCAGGATTGCGAAGTGCCGGCCGAAAACGTGCTGGGCGGCCTCGGCCAGGGCGTCAATGTGCTGATGTCGGGGCTGGATTACGAGCGCAGCGTCCTTTCCGGCGGTCCGCTTGGTATCATGCAAGCGTGTATGGATGTAGTCGTCCCTTACGTGCATGACCGCAAGCAGTTTGGCCAGTCCATCGGCGAATTCCAGCTGATGCAGGGCAAACTGGCCGATATGTATTCGACCATGATGGCTTGCAAGGCGTATGTGTACGCGGTTGGTCAGGCCTGCGACCGAGCCAAGACGCCGGCTGCGGCCAGGGCCTTGCGCAAGGATGCCGCCGGAGCGATCTTGTATTCGGCGGAAAAGGCGACCTGGATGGCGGGCGAAGCGATCCAGGCGCTGGGCGGCAACGGCTATATCAACGAATATCCGGTGGGACGCCTGTGGCGCGACGCTAAATTGTACGAAATCGGCGCCGGCACCAGCGAGATCCGCCGGATGCTGATCGGCCGTGAATTATTTGCCGAAACTTGTTGATGAAATGCTGCCGTAATCGCTTAGACTAACGGCACAATTGATATAAAGGCAATAGCGTCAAGAACATGACTTCACTGCATATTCGCACCGCATTACTGCGACACCCGCAACTTTCCGTCGCACTCGACAAGCAAGTTTTGCTGAAGATGGAAAACACCCAGCCGGCCGGCTCCTTCAAGCTGCGCGGGATAGGTTTGTTATGCCAGCGTGCAGTTGCCGCCGGCGCCAGCCATCTGATTTGCCCGTCGGGCGGCAACGCCGGTTTTGCGGCGGCGTTTGCCGGCGCCGCGCTGGGCGTCAAGACCACCATCCTGGTGCCGCAGACCACCAGCGCAGAGGTTGGCCGGCGCATCAGTGAAATCGGCGCCGAGGTAATCGTCCACGGCAGCGTCTGGGATGAAACCAACCAGCGCGCGCTGCAACTCTGCGAGCAGCCCGGCAGCGTCTACATTCCGCCCTTCGACCACCCCGATATCTGGGATGGCAACGCCACCATGATCGACGAAGCGGTGCTGCAGGCGCGCGAACTAGGTGTCGACTTTGACGTTGTCATCTGCTCGGTCGGCGGCGGTGGTTTGATGAGCGGCGTGCTGAGCGGCTTGCATCGCAACGGCTTGCCGCACATCCCCCTGATCGCGGTAGAAACCGAAGGCGCTGCTTCACTGCACGCCGCCGTGCAGGCCGGCGAACTGGTGACGCTGCCGGCAATTACCACGATTGCAGGCACTCTCGCCGCCAAGCGCGTGGCCGCAGAATGTTTCGCCTGGACCCAGCGCCATGAAGTGCATAGCGTGGTGGTCAGCGACGCCCAGGCGGTGGCTGCGGCACTGGCCTTCGCCGATCAGATGCGCACGCTAGTCGAACCGGCTTGCGGCGCGGCTCTGGCGGTTGCCCACGAAAAATTGCCGGTGCTGGCGCCATACCAGCGCCCATTGATCGTGGTCTGCGGCGGCATCGGCGTCAGCCTGGCGATGCTGGCCAACTGGAAGGCGCAATTCTCGCTATGATTACGTCGGCCAACTTTCCAAAATTATTGTCGTCGCAGATCGCTTTCGATACTGCGCGCATGATCTTGGACGGTTTCGACAAGCATTACCGTTTGTTCCGTGCGGCCAGCGTGCTGGCCAAGCAGCATTTCGAAGACGCCGACTGGAAAACCGCGCAACTCGCCGCGCGCGAACGGATCGGCTTCTACGACGCTCGTGTGCATGAATGTGTACAGGCGCTGGAAGACGAATACGAGCAAAGCGATCTGACCGACGAAGTCTGGCGTGAAGTGAAGCTGCACTACATCGGTATGCTGACCGATCACAAGCAGCCGGAGCTGGCCGAGACTTTCTTCAACTCGGTCTGCTGCAACATCCTGCATCGCACCTATTTCCACAACGATTTCATTTTTGTGCGGCCCGCGGTGTCGACTGAATACATCGACACTGATGAAGCCCTGCCCACCTACCGCGTGTATTACCCGGCCAAGGACGGCTTGCATTACACGCTCAAGCGCCTGATCACCAACTTCCAGCTGCAGCGCCCGTTCGCCGATCTGGATCGCGATATCGCGTTGGCGGAACAACGCATCGCACAAGCTTTCGACGCCGCGCCGCTAGAGCCGAATCACCAGATCCAGGTGCTGTCGAATCTGTTCTTCCGCAACAAAGGCGCTTATGTGGTCGGCAAGATGATCAACGGCTCGCGCGAGTACCCTTTCGTGGTGCCCATCCTGCATGACCGCGACGGCAAGCTGGTGCTGGATGCGGTGCTGTTCGATAACAAGATACTGACCGTGCTGTTCTCTTTCACCCGCGCCTACTTCATGGTCGACATGGAAGTGCCGTCAGCCTACGTGCAGTTCTTGCGCAGCCTGTTGCCGAACAAGCCGCGCAGCGAAATCTATACCATCCTGGGTTTGCAAAAGCTGGGCAAGGCGCTGTTTTACCGTGATTTCCTGCGCCATCTGCGGCACTCCTCGGATCATTTTGAAATCGCCCCCGGGATTCGCGGGCTGGTGATGGTGGTATTTGCCTTGCCGTCATTCCCGTACGTGTTCAAGGTCATCAAGGATTATTTTCCGGCGCCCAAGGAAACCACCAACGCGCTGGTCAAGGAAAAATACCTGCTGGTCAAGCATCACGACCGCGTCGGCCGCATGGCCGATACCCTGGAGTATTCCAGCGTGGCCTTTCCGCGCGCGCGTTTCTCCGAAGAGCTGCTGGCCGAACTGAAACAAGTCGCGCCGTCGGTAGTCGAAGAAGACGGCGACGAAATCATCATCAAGCATTTGTATATCGAACGGCGCATGGTGCCGCTGAATATCTATCTGAACAATGCCGAGAAAAATAACGACCAGGCCTCGCTCGAACATGGTGTCGCCGAGTACGGCAACGCCATCAAGGAACTGGTGGCGGCGAATATCTTTCCGGGCGACATGCTGTACAAAAATTTTGGCGTGACGCGTCACAACCGTGTCGTGTTTTACGACTATGATGAGATCGAATACATTACCGACTGCAATTTCAGGACTATCCCGCAGCCGCGTAACGAGGAAGACGAAATGTCGGCCGAGCCCTGGTATTCCATCGCCAAGAACGATGTCTTTCCAGAACAATTTGGTGTATTCCTTCTCGGAAATCAAAACGTGAAGAAATACTTTATCAAACATCACGCAGATTTATTGACCCAACAATATTGGCAGCAACGCAAGCAACACATTCTTGAAGGGCATTTCGACGATGTTTTTCCCTATCCGCAGGAATGTCGTTTTACCTATAAGTTGATTGATAAGTTGATTGAATAGCAGCAGGTGCAACAAAACAGACCGTTTTATTTTTTTACCAACCAGGCAGCAGAGCCGCTTCCGGGCACCGCAGGAGAGTGCAGAGCGATTCCCGGAGCTGCTTATAAGTTGTCGTAATCTGGAGAAGCAACATGAATGACCCAATCGTTATCGTCGGTGCAGCACGTACTCCAATGGGTGCGTTTCAGGGTGATTTTTCGGCGTTGACCGCCAGCGACCTGGGCGCCGTGGCGATCAAGGCCGCCGTTGAGCGCGCCGGCCTGAAGCCGGAGCAGGTCGACGCTGTGTTGTTCGGCAACGTATTGCAAGCCGGCCAAGGTCAGGCGCCAGCGCGCCAGGCAACCATCAAAGCCGGTTTGCCGGTCGCCACCAATGCAGCAACCATCTCCAAGGTATGCGGATCGGCGATGCAAGCCACCATGTTCGCCTTCGATTCCTTGCTGGCAGGGACCAATGAAGTGGTGGTCGCCGGCGGCATGGAATCGATGACCAATGCGCCTTACCTGATTCCGAAAGGCCGAAGCGGCTATCGCATCGGCCACGCCACGATTTTCGACCACATGATGCTGGACGGCCTGGAAGATGCCTACTCCAAGGGCGACAATGGCGGCGGCCGTTCGATGGGTACTTTCGGCGAAGAGTGCGCCGCCAAATACCATTTCAGCCGCGCTGACCAGGATGCGTTTGCGATCGCTTCGGTGCAGCGCGCGCAAGCCGCTACCGCCGACGGTTCCTTCAAATGGGAAATCGCACCGGTGACCGTCACCAGCCGTGCCGGCGAAGTCGTGATCGACAAGGATGAAGGTCCGCAAAAAGCCAAGCTCGACAAGATCCCGTCGCTGCGCGCCGCGTTCAAGAAAGACGGCACCATTACCGCCGCTTCCTCGTCATCCATCAACGACGGCGCTGCCGCCCTGGTGCTGATGCGCGAATCGACCGCCAAGAAACTCGGCTGCACGCCGATTGCCCGCATCCTGGGCCATGCCAGCCATTCGCAAGAACCGGAGTGGTTCACTACCGCACCGGTAGGCGCGATTGAAAAGCTGTACAAGAAAGTCGGCTGGAGCGGCGCCGATGTCGATCTGTATGAAGTCAACGAAGCCTTTGCGGTAGTGCCGATGGCCGCCATGAAAGAACACAACATCCCGCACGACAAGATCAATGTCCACGGCGGCGCTTGTGCTCTCGGCCATCCTATCGGCGCTTCCGGCGCACGCATCATCGTCACTCTGCTGGGCGCCTTGAAGGCTAAGGGCGGCAAGCGCGGCGTGGCGTCGTTGTGTATCGGCGGCGGTGAAGGCACTGCGATTGCTGTTGAACTGGTTTGATCGAAGACAGCAAGTCTTAGCTAGCGCAACACTGTAGTCAGAAGTAGTCAGCAGTAAAACGGATCAGCGTCTTTCCGCAGCATTCCCGCGGATTCACGCTGATCTTTGTTATTGATCATCGTTAATTGCGATTTAAACAATTAGGGTAAAAAAAGATGGCCGCCGCAATTGATTTCTACTTTGATTTTTCCTCACCGTACGGTTATTTCGCCGCCACAAAAATCGATGAGTTGGCAGCAAAGTACAAACGCGATGTCGAATGGCATCCGATCCTGCTGGGGCCGGTATTCAAGACCACCGGCTCGGTGCCCCTGGCGCAGGCGCCGATGAAGGGCGATTATTCCTTCCACGATTTCGAACGCAGCGCGCGTTTCCACGGCATTCCATACAAGCGTCCCGGCGCTTTCCCGATCTCCACCCAGGCAGCGGCGCGTGCGGTGCTGTGGGTACGCGGTAAACAAGGCGAAGACAAAGCTATCAAATTCGCCAAGCAGGTTTACAAGGCTTATTTTGTCGATGGCGTCAACATCGGCGAGCCCTTGCATTTGCTCGAAATCGGTCATCACAGCGGCATTGACACTAACGGCCTGACCGACGGCATCAACAGCTTGCCGATCAAGAATCAATTGAAAGCGGAAGTCGATCTGGCGATGGCGCGTGGTGTATTCGGTTCGCCGTTTGTGATGGTCGATGGCGAATCGTTCTGGGGTTTCGATCGCTTCGATCAGCTCGAAGCATTTCTGAGGGATGGCAAGATTTGAAGGACAAGGTGAACGATTGCCCCTGCGGCGGCGGCAAGTATGCGCAGTGTTGCGGCCGCTATCACAGCGGCGCAGAAACGGCGCCGACTGCAGAAGCGCTGATGCGTTCGCGCTACAGCGCCTACGTCATGGACCTGGGGGCATATCTGCAAGCGACCTGGCATCACAGTACCCGTCCGGCCGAACCTGTCGTCGCCGAAGCGGGACTGAAATGGCTGGGTCTGGAGCTGCGTAAGCATGAGGCTGAAGGCGATAGCGCCAAGGTGGAATTCGTGGCCCGTTACAAGATCGGCGGCCGCGCAGAGCGCCTGCACGAGATCAGCCGCTTTGTGCGCGAGTGTGAACCCGGAACAGAAGGCCAGCCACGCTGGTTCTATGTCGATGGCAGTTTCCCTGAAAAATAAAAATCAATGCGGGAAACATCAACCAGCCTAACAGCGGGCCTGGCAACGGGCTCAACAGGAGACAAAACCATGACGCAACTGAATTCCAGCATCGATCGCGGCAGCCAGGACATGCCGTTGATCGAACAGACTATCGGCCGCTTTTTCGACGACATGGTGGAGCGCGTTGCCGACAATGACGCACTGGTATCGCGGCATCAGCAGATCCGGCTCAGCTATCGGCAATTGCAAAGCCAGGCCAAGCAGCTGGCCAGCGCAATGCTCAAGCTTGGGCTGCAGCCGGGCGACCGCATCGGCATCTGGTCGCACAACAATGCCGAATGGCTGCTGACGCAATTGGCCACGGCTTATGCCGGCGTCGTGCTGGTGAATATCAATCCGGCGTATCGGGTCAGCGAGCTGGAGTACGCGCTCAACAATGTCGGTTGCAAGGCGCTGATTTCGATGACCAGTTTCAAGACCAGCGACTACCTGGAAATGATCCGCGCGCTGGCTCCCGAGCTGCAAAACGCGGTTCCGGGTGATTTGCAAGCAGCGCGCCTGCCGACGCTGAAAACCGTGATCCAGCTCGGCCGCGATGAAGTGCCGGGCATGTTGCGCTTTGCCGATCTGATGGCCAGCGGCGATGCGGCCGATCCGCAGCTGGCCGCCATCGCTATGCAATTGCAAGCCAGCGATCCGATCAACATCCAGTTCACCAGCGGCACTACCGGCTTTCCGAAAGGCGCAACGCTGACTCATCGCAATATCCTGAACAACGGTTTTTTCATCGGTGAAGCGATGAAGCTGAGCGCGCAAGACCGGCTGTGCATTCCGGTGCCTCTGTATCACTGCTTCGGCATGGTGCTGGGCAATCTGGCTTGCCTGACGCATGGCGCCACGATTGTCTATCCGAACGACGGTTTCGAACCGCTCTCGGTATTGCAGGCAGTGCAGGAAGAACGTTGCACCGGCCTGCACGGCGTGCCTACCATGTTCATTTCCGAGCTGGATCATCCGCGTTTTGCCGAATTCGATTTGTCGACCCTGCGTACCGGTATCATGGCCGGTTCACCATGCCCGATCGAAGTGATGAAACGGGTGGTACGCGATATGCATCTGGAGCAGATCACCATCGCCTACGGCATGACTGAAACCAGTCCGGTCAGTTGCCAGAGCATGACCGATACGCCGCTGGAAAAGCGCGTCTCCACCGTCGGCAAGGTGCAGCCGCATTTGCAAGTAAAAATCGTCGATCCGGAATCGGGCGCGATCATGCCGATCGGCAGTTCCGGCGAATTGTGCACCCACGGTTATTCGGTGATGCACGGCTATTGGGGCGACGTAGAAAAAACCCGCGAAGCGATCGACAGCGAAGGCTGGATGCATACCGGCGACCTGGCCACCATGGATGACGAAGGTTACGTCAATATCGTCGGCCGCATGAAGGACATGGTGATTCGCGGCGGCGAGAATATCTATCCGCGCGAGATTGAGGAGTTCTTATATCGGCATCCGGCGGTTCAGGATGTGCAGGTAGTCGGCGTGCCGGATCAGAAATACGGCGAAGAATTATGCGCGTGGATTATCCTGCGGCCCGGCCAAACCGCAGATGAACAAGCCATCCGCGATTTTTGCCAAGGCCAGATCGCGCACTACAAGGTGCCGCGCTATATCCGCTTTGTCGATGCATTCCCGATGACAGTGACCGGCAAGATCCAGAAATTCAAGATCCGTGAAGCGATGAAAGATGAGTTGAAGATCAACGACATCGACACTGCATAAAAGACCGTTCCAAAAGCAAGAAATTAAATACAAGAAATCAAATACAAGAGACCAAGGACATAACAATGCCTCAGTTAGAAAGCAAGCTGAATCCACGCAGCGAAGAATTCCAGCAAAACGCCAACGCACTCAATTTGCTGGTTGACGATTTGCGTCAGAAGGTCGCACAGATCGCTGAAGGCGGCGGCGAGGCCGCACGTAACAAGCATGTGGCGCGCGGCAAATTGCTGCCGCGCGAACGGGTGCAGATGCTGCTCGATCCCGGCACGCCCTTCATGGAATTCTCCCAACTGGCCGCCTATCACGTCTACAAGGACAAGGACGGCAGCGACGCCGCACCCGCCGCTGGCGTGATTACCGGCATCGGCCGCATCGCCGGCCAGGAATGCGTGGTGGTCTGTAATGACGCCACCGTCAAGGGCGGCACCTACTATCCGCTGAGCGTTAAAAAACATTTGCGGGCGCAGGAAATCGCCGAGCAAAATAATCTGCCTTGCATCTACCTGGTCGACAGCGGCGGCGCCAACCTGCCGAATCAAGACGAGGTGTTCCCCGACCGCGACCATTTCGGCCGCATCTTCTACAATCAGGCCAACCTGTCGGCCAAGGGCATTCCGCAAATCGCGGTGGTGATGGGGTCGTGCACCGCCGGCGGCGCCTATGTGCCGGCGATGAGCGACGAATCGATCATCGTCAAGAACCAGGGCACGATTTTCCTGGCCGGGCCGCCGCTGGTGAAAGCCGCGACGGGCGAAGTGGTCAGCGCGGAAGACCTGGGCGGCGGCGATGTCCACACCCGCTTGTCCGGCGTGGCTGACCATCTGGCGCAAAACGATATGCACGCATTATCGCTGGCGCGCACCATCGTCTCCAACCTGAACCGGCAAAAACCGCCGGGCCCGCTGCTGCGTCCAGTAGTCGAACCCAAGTACCCGGCGCAGGAACTGTATGGCGTGATCCCGCTCGATACCCGCAAGCCTTTCGACGTACGCGAAGTGATCGCACGCATCGTCGACGGCAGCGAATTCGACGAATTCAAGGCGCGCTACGGCACCACGCTGATTTGCGGCTTTGCCCATATCTACGGCATGCCGGTTGGCATCGTCGCCAACAACGGCATCCTGTTTTCTGAAGCGGCCCTGAAAGGCACACACTTCATCGAACTCTGCTCGCAACGCAAGATCCCGCTGGTGTTCTTGCAAAACATCACCGGCTTCATGGTCGGCCGCCGCTACGAAAACGAAGGCATCGCCCGCAATGGCGCCAAGATGGTGACCGCGGTGGCGACCACTGCGGTGCCCAAATTGACGGTGATCATCGGCGGCAGTTTCGGCGCCGGCAACTACGGCATGTGCGGCCGCGCCTACTCGCCGCGTTTCCTGTGGATGTGGCCGAATGCACGAATTTCCGTGATGGGCGGTGAACAGGCCGCCGGCGTGCTGGCGACCGTCAAGCGCGACGGCATCGAAGCCAAGGGCGGCAGCTGGAGCGCTGCTGAGGAAGAAGCTTTCAAAAAACCGATTCGCGATCAGTACGAACACCAAGGCCATCCGTATTACGCCTCCGCCCGCTTGTGGGACGACGGCGTGATCGATCCGGCCGATACGCGCCGGGTGTTGGGGCTGGGTTTGAGCGCCGCTTTGAATGCGCCGATTGCGGAAACAAAGTTTGGCGTGTTCAGGATGTAAAGCGTGGATGTAAAACCAGACAGAGTCATCTGGGGTCAGAGTCAACTTGGGTCAGTCAATTTCTGCAGCGCTTCATCGCGAAACTTGACTCTGACCCCAGTTAGCTGCGTTTGTTAGGCACAACCAGGCACGGGCATTGTCATGTTTTATGAAACCCTCAACGATCTTATCTGTATATGTTGCAAGCGGAGATGAACAAGTGACTTACCAAACTTTAGCAGTACAGCATGCGTCTCAGGTGGCTACCATCGTCCTCAACCGGCCCGAAGTACGTAACGCCTTCAACGAGACCATGATTGCCGAAATCACCCACGCTTTTGCTGCACTGGGCAGCACCGCGGAGGTGAGGGCGATCGTGCTGGCCGCCGACGGCGCCGCGTTTTGCGCCGGCGGCGACCTTAACTGGATGAAGGCGATGGCGGACTATACGCCAGAGCAGAACCGCGCCGACGCCGCGCTGCTGGCGACCATGCTGCGCACCATTTACCAATGTCCCAAGCCGGTGATTGCCAAGGTACAAGGTGATTGTTACGCCGGCGGACTCGGCCTGGTGGCCGCCTGCGATATCGTGGCGGCGGTGGATACGGCGCAGTTCTGCCTGTCGGAAGTGAAGATAGGCTTGATCCCGGCGACCATCTCGCCTTACGTCATCAAGGCCATCGGCGAATCGGCGGCACGTCGCTACTTCATTACCGCCGAACGATTTTCTGCCGAGACCGCGCAGCGGCTCGGCCTGGTGCATGAAGTGGTGGCGGCAGAGAAACTCAATGAAAGCGTGGCATCGTTGCTCAAGGCACTATTGGCGGCCAGCCCCAATGCGGTCACTGAAGCCAAGCGTCTGGTGCGCTCGATTGCGGGCCAGCCGCTGACCGAAACGCTGATTGCCGACACGGTCGAAGATATCGCCAAAATCCGCGCTTCCAGCGAAGGCCGCGAGGGCGTGCGTGCCTTCCTGGAGAAGCGCAAGCCGTCCTGGTTACTGTGATCACATACAATCACGTCCTGGCGCAGGCGATTTTGCCGAAGCACGCGCAGAAAAAGATATTAAATGATTAATGAAGCATTTTTAAACGACCCTTACCCCGCCTACCACGCCCTGCGCGCCGAAGGCCCGCTGCACTGGAGCCCGGAGTTCTGCGGCGGCGCCTGGCTGTTGACCGGCCATGCGGATGTCGCCAGCGTGTTGCGCGATCCGCGTTTCTCGGTGCGGCGTGCCGGCGGCTGGGCCAATAGCAGTGGTCCGGAAGCGCTGACAGAGTTGCGTGAATTCAAACGGATTTTTTCGCGTTCGCTGCTGTTTGTGGACGCGCCGCAGCACACCCGCTTGCGCCAGGTGATGAACGCCGGCTTCAAACCGGCCGCGTTGCAGGAGCTGGCGCCGCAGATACAAACCATCGTCGACCGTTTGCTGGATCAGGTATTGGCCAAGGCGGCCGGCAGCGCGTCGGGGCAGTTTGCTGAATTCGACTTCATGCGCGATTTCGCCCGTCCCCTGCCAGCGCTGGTGATCGCCAGCATGCTCGGCATCGCGGCCGAAGACCGCAGCGAATTCGTGGCCTGGTCCGACGATATCGCCGCTTTCATCGGCAGCCCGACGCCGACGCTGGATATCGCCCGTGCGGCGCAGACCAGCCTGATCGCCATGAACGAATATTTCCGCCAGTTGTTGCCGCAGCGCCGCGCCGCACTGGGCGGCGATCTGATGAGCCAGCTGATACGCGCCGAAGCCAGCGGTGGCATCATCACCACCAAGGAATTGCTGGCGCAGTGCTGCACGCTGTTGTTCGCCGGCCATGAAACCACGCGCAACCTGCTTGGCAACGGTATGTTGGCTTTGTTGCAACATCCGGCGCAATGGCAGGCTTTGCAAAACACGCCAGCGCTGCTGCCATCCGCCTTAAAAGAATTACTGCGTTTCGACAGTCCGGTGCAATACACCGGACGCCGCCTCAAGGTCGATGTCGAGATGCATGGCCGATTGATGAAAAAAGGCGATCTGGTGATCCCGCTGATTGGCGCCGCCAATCGCGACCCGGCCAAATTCATCGATCCGGACCGACTCGATATCGAGCGCAACCAGGGCGCGCATCTGTCCTTCGGCTACGGCCCGCACGTCTGCATCGGCGCCACGCTGACCTATCTGGAAGCAGAAATCGCCATGCGCAGCGTGATGCAGCGCTTGCCGCAATTGCAGCTGGCCAGCGCCACTCAATCATGGGGCGGCAATGCGGTATACCGCAGCCTGAACCAGCTGCCGCTGCAATTTGCACGGCCGGCGGCGACGGCTGCAGCAGCGCCGCAAGTGGAAGCGCAATATGCCTGAGCTGCTGACCCAGATCCGCGACCAGCTGGCTGCGCTGCAAGAGCAGAAGCTGCTGCGCAAGCGACGCATCGTCGACGGCCCGCAAGGGCCGCTGCTGGAGGTAGACGGCCGCCAATACCTGGCCTTTTGCAGCAATGATTATCTCGGCCTGGCCAACCATCCAGCCTTGCATGCCGCAGCTCAGGCCGGATTGGACCAATACGGCGTCGGCGCCAGCGCCTCGGCGCTGATCAGCGGCCACACCAGCGTGGTCGAGGAACTGGAGCTGGCGCTGGCAGCATTCGTCGGCATGCCGCGCGCCTTGCATTTTTCGACCGGCTACATGGCCAACATGGGAACCATCCCGGCGCTGGTCGGCCCCGGCGATATCGTCTTCTCGGATCGCCTCAACCATGCCTGCCTGATCGACGGCGCGCGCTTGTCGGGCGCGCAGTTCCGCATCTACCCGCATGCCGACGTGGCGCGGCTGGAACAATTGCTGGCCAAGAGCGAGCATCCGCGCAAGCTGATCGTTACCGATGCGGTCTTCAGCATGGACGGCGATATCGCACCGTTGCCGGAATTGCTGGCCCTGTGCGAGAAATACGACGCCTGGCTGCTGGTCGACGACGCCCACGGCTTCGGCGTGCTGGGTCCGCAAGGACGCGGCAGTCTGGCGCATTTCGGCCTGCAGTCGCAACGCATCCTGTATATGGGAACCCTGGGCAAGGCAGCCGGGGTGGCCGGTGCTTTTGTCGCCGGCGATGCATTGCTGATTGAATGGCTGCTGCAACGGGCGCGCACTTACGTGTTCACCACTGCCAGCCCGCCCATGTTGGCGAGCGCCTTGCTGGCGGCAGTCGAGTTGATGCAGGCAGAAGACTGGCGGCAGCAGCATTTGCGGGTATTGATCGCACACTTGCGCAACGGGCTGGCCAGCTTGCCTTGGCCTTTGCTGCCATCGGAGACGCCGGTGCAGGCTTTGATCGTCGAAGACAATCAGCTGGCGCTGGACCTGATGGCTGGCTTGCGCGAGCAGGGCATCTGGGTGCCGGCGATTCGGCCGCCAACCGTGCCCAAGGGCACTGCGCGTTTGCGGATATCGTTGTCTGCGGCGCACAGCATCGAACAAATAGATCAGTTGGTCAGCGCTTTGCATGCGCTGACAAAAAATTATGCCGACGCGGATTCGCGACGCATATCAAGGAGTGCAGTTGAGTAAGAAAAATACACCCGCACCGCAGTCAGACCTGATTCAGCGCAGCCTGAACAGTGTCTGGCATCCGTGCACGCAGATGCAACACCATGAATCGCTGCCGCTGATCGCAGTCAGCCGCGGCCGTGGCGCCTGGTTGTACGATAGCGACGGCAAACGTTACCTGGATGCGATCAGCTCCTGGTGGGTCAACCTGTTCGGTCACACCAATCCGCGCATCAACGCCGCATTGAAGGATCAGCTCGACCAGCTGGAACACGCGATGCTGGCCGGCTTCACGCATGAACCGGTAGTGCAGCTGTCGGAGCAACTGGCGGCGCGCACCGGCAATGTGCTGGGCCATTGTTTCTATGCCTCGGACGGCGCCTCTGCAGTTGAGATCGCTCTGAAGATGAGCTTTCATGCATGGCGCAACGCCGGTTACGCCGACAAGCAGGAATTCGTTTGCCTGAAAGGCAGTTATCACGGCGAAACCATCGGTGCGCTGGCGGTGACCGATGTACCGCTTTTCCGCGACGCCTACGGCCCGTTGCTGCGGCAGGCGCATGTGGTGGCGTCGCCCGATGCGCGCGCTGCACGTGAGGGCGAGAGTGCCGCCGACGTCGCTCACCGCGCCGCCGCCACGCTGGAAATATTATTGCAACAGCGTGCCAGCCATATCGCCGCCATCATCGTCGAACCGCTGGTGCAATGCGCCACCGGCATGGCGATGCACGATCCGGTTTACCTGCGCGAATTGCGTGCTTTATGTGATCGCTACAAAGTCCACCTGATCTTTGACGAGATCGCCGTCGGCTGTGGCCGCACCGGCACTTTCTTTGCGTCGGAACAGGCGGCCGCACCAGGCGAAGCGGCGATCTGGCCGGATTTCCTGTGCCTGTCGAAAGGCATCAGCGGCGGTTACCTGCCGCTGTCGCTGGTGATGACGCGTGATGAAATCTATCAAGCCTTCTACGATCACGAGCTGGCGCGCGGTTTCCTGCACTCGCATTCCTACACCGGCAATCCGCTGGCTTGCCGCGCCGCACTGGCGACGCTGGCGATTTTCGAAGAAGACGATGTACTCAATGCGAATCGCCAGCGCGCAGAGCGCATCACGGCGGCGCTGGCGCCATTGGCGCAGCATCCGCAAGTGCGCCATTTCCGTCAGCGCGGCATGATCTGGGCGTTCGACGCCGCCATCGACAACAAGGCCCAGGCCGCGACTTTCTCACGCCGGTTTTTCGCCAGCGCGCTGGAGCATGAATTGTTATTACGGCCGATAGGCAAAACCGTCTATCTGATGCCGCCGTATATTCTCGACGACGAAGAAATCGCCTTGCTGGCGACGCGTACCGCCGCAGTTTTCGAAAGCGTGATCCACCATGAATGACGCCACCGTGCATCCACCAAAGGCAGCCTGGTTTATCGCCGGCACCGATACCGAAATCGGTAAGACGCTGATCGCCGGCGCCCTGTTGCATGAACTGACCAAAACCGGCGTGCGCAGCGCAGGCATGAAGCCGGTTGCCGCCGGCGCTGTATTGCGCGACGGCGTCTGGCACAACGACGATGCTGACATACTGGCCGCAGAAGCCAGCGTCAAGCTGCCGCAGGAATTGAGCACACCGTTCCTGCTGCGCCAGCCGACCGCGCCGCATATCGCCGCAAACCAGGAACAGCGCACGATAGAGCTGGCGCATATCCTTTCCTGCTATGGCCAGCTCGCGGCCTTGGCCGATGCGGTGGTGGTGGAAGGCGTCGGCGGCTTTCGGGTACCTCTCAACGATATCCACGATACTGCCGACATGGCGCAGCAACTCGGCTTGCCGGTGGTGCTGGTAGTGGGTTTGCGGCTGGGTTGCATCAGCCACGCGCTGTTGACCGCCGAGGCGATCAGCGCGCGCGGATTGCGGCTGGCCGGCTGGGTCGCCAACACGGTCGACGCCGCCATGCTGAATGCCGACGCCAACGTTGCAGCACTGAAGAGCCGTATCGATGCACCATTTTTAGGCCTGGTGCCGCGCATGAGCAGATTGCCCGCCAAGGCACTGGTCGCAGCCGCTGCCAGCCATTTGAATTTTTCATGTTTGCCGGGTTGGCCTGCCGCATTTGCTGCGGCATTTCCTGCCAACCCCGCTGTTAACCCTATCTAACCGTATTCCCTCAACACAAAGGAAGTCAGATCATGTCATCGCAACCAATTACATTCCAGCCAACCGCCAAGCCTATGGTCTTGCCGACCGACGCCAAATGGCCGGTACAAGCCGTACTGGACCTGTTCAACCTGCCGTTCAACGAATTGTTGTTCAAGGCACAGCAAGCGCACCGCGAAAATTTCGACCCCAACGAAGTCGAACTGGCAACGCTGTTGTCGATCAAGACCGGCGGTTGCCCGGAAGACTGCGGTTACTGCCCGCAAGCGGCGCGTTACGACACCGGCGTCACCGCGCAAAAAATGCTGCCGCTGGACACCGTACTGGAAGCCGCACGGCAAGCCAAGGCGCACGGCGCAACCCGTTTCTGCATGGGCGCAGCATGGCGCGAGCCGAAAGACCGCGATCTGGAAAAAGTCGAAGAGATGGTGCGCGAAGTCAAGGCGCTGGGCCTGGAAACCTGCGCCACGCTGGGCATGCTGGGCGAAGGCCAGGCTGAACGCCTGAAGGGCGCCGGTCTCGATTACTACAACCATAACCTCGATACCGCACCGGAAATCTACGGCGACATCATCACTACCCGCGATTACCAGAACCGTCTGGACACGCTGGACAGCGTGCGCGGCGCCGGCATCAAGGTTTGCTGCGGCGGTATCGTCGGCATGGGTGAATCGCGTTTGCAGCGGGCCGGCCTGGTGGCGCAACTGGCGAACCTGGAACCGTATCCGGAATCGGTGCCGGTGAATAACCTGGTGCAGGTCGAAGGCACACCGCTGCACGGCATCGAGCCGATCGACCTGTTCGAGTTCGTGCGCACCGTAGCCGTGGCCCGCATCACCATGCCGAAGGCGCGGGTGCGTTTGTCTGCTGGCCGCCGGCAAATGGGAGAAGCGATTCAGTCGCTGTGTTTCCTGGCCGGCGCCAACTCGATTTTCTACGGCGACAAGTTGCTCACCACCGGCAATCCGGAAGTCGAAGAAGACCGCGCCTTGCTGGAAAAGCTCGGCATGCATTCGCGCTCGTCGGCTTTCGATGCGCGTTGCGAGGTGACCGCCGACGCCACCGCTGACAGCAATACCCAACCACAATAAATCCAAAAAAAGGGGGAGACAGCATGTTTACCAAAATCCTGATTGCCAATCGCGGCGAGATCGCCTGCCGCGTGGCCGCCACCGCACGGCGCATGGGTATCAAGACCGTGGCCGTGTATTCGGAAGCCGACGCCGGCGCCAAGCATGTTGCGGTATGCGACGAGGCGGTGCTGATCGGCCCCGCTGCGGCCAAGGAAAGTTATCTGCGCGCCGACAAGATCATCGAAGTGGCGCTGGCCACCGGCGCCCAGGCAATCCATCCCGGCTACGGCTTCCTGTCCGAGAACGCCCGCTTTGCCGAGGCTTGCGCCAAGGCTGGCCTGGTATTCATCGGCCCGCCTGCCAGTGCGATTTCGGCGATGGGCTCGAAGTCGGCCGCCAAGGAGTTGATGGAAAAAGCCGAGGTGCCGCTGGTGCCCGGTTATCACGGCGAGAACCAGGATGCCGAATTTCTGCAGCAGCAGGCCGACAAGATCACCTATCCGGTGCTGCTCAAAGCCAGCGCCGGCGGTGGCGGCAAGGGCATGCGCATCGTTGAGCAAAGCGCCGATTTCAAGGCCGCGCTGGCGTCCTGCAAGCGTGAAGCGATCAACAGTTTCGGCGACGACAAGGTGTTGGTCGAACGTTATCTGACGCGTCCGCGCCACATCGAGATCCAGGTGTTTGCCGATACCCAGGGTGAATGCGTTTACCTGTTCGAACGCGATTGCTCGGTGCAGCGCCGCCATCAGAAAGTGCTGGAAGAAGCGCCAGCGCCGGGCATGACGCCGGAACGGCGGCGCGCCATGGGTGAAGCTGCGGTGGCGGCAGCCAAGGCGGTCGGTTACGTCGGCGCCGGTACGGTGGAATTCATCGCCAACCAGGATGGTTCTTTCTATTTCATGGAAATGAACACCCGCCTGCAGGTAGAACATCCGGTGACGGAAATGATTACCGGCCTCGATCTGGTCGAATGGCAATTGCGGGTGGCGTCGGGCCAACCGTTGCCGCTCAAGCAGGAGCAGCTGCAACTAAGCGGCCATGCGCTGGAAGCGCGGATCTATGCCGAAAATCCGGACAAAGGATTTCTGCCGTCGACAGGCACTTTGCGTCATCTGCATACACCTGCCGCCAGTGAATTTACGGTCAGCCAATCCAGTACCAGCATCGTGCGGATCGATTCCGGCGTGCGCCAAGGCGACGCCATTTCGCCGTTCTACGATCCGATGATCGCCAAGCTGATCGTCTGGGGCCAGGACCGGCAGCAAGCGCTGGCGGCGATGGCGACGGCGCTGGCGCAATATCAGATTGTCGGTCTGGCCAGCAACGTCAAATTCCTGCAGCGCCTGGTTGCCAGCAAGGCGTTCTCCGAAGCGGATCTAGATACCGGCCTGATCGAGCGCCATCAGGACACGCTGTTTCCCGCTGGCACTCCAGTGGCGATCGAAGTATTCGCGCTGGCGGCGGCGTCACTGCTGCTGTCGGAACGCAACGCTACCCACAACGCCGGCAGCGATCCGTGGACCAGCACCGATGGCTGGCGCTTGAACGGCAGCCTGCAACGCCGGCTCGCCTTTGTCGACGACGGCCAGGCCAGCCCGCTCGATGTCACGTATGAAACAGGACGCTGGTTGCTGCGCCATGAGCAGTTTGACAGTCAGACTTTCAAGCAGATGAGCGTATTGGAGCAAGACGGTAATTTCATCGAAATCAGTCTCGGCGACAGAACCGTAGCCGGCACAGTGGTGCGCGCAGGCGAGCAGTTCCACGTTTTTTACGGCGGCAGCCAGCACACGCTAGGTTACGTCGATCCGTTGCTGCACGCCGGCGATACCGAAGCCGAAGGCGGCCGCCTGACAGCGCCGATGCCAGGCAAGATCGTTGCGCTGCTGGTTAGCCAAGGCGAACAGGTAAAAAAAGGCGCACCATTGCTCATCATGGAAGCGATGAAAATGGAGCACACGATTGCCGCCCCGGCCGATGGCCTGGTCGAAGAATTGTTGTACGCAGTAGGCGACCAAGTAAGCGAATCCGCCCAGTTGCTGGTCTTCAAACCGGTATAAGAAGTCAATTGGGGTCAGAGTTTTTTTACGGCAGCTTCATCGTCGTAAATTGCTCTGACCCCAATTGACGGCCCACGGAGTAAATGCCATTGCATTCGTGTTGTAAAAGCAAGAGGACCCAACAGTGAAAATCCTGTGTTACGTACCGCCAAACACCGACTTCGAAACCTGGATAGCAGACTTCAGCACCGCACTGCCGCAAGCCGAGATCCGCTTCTGGCAAGAAGGCGATACCGCCGCCGCCGATTACGCCCTGGTATGGCGGCCGCCGGCAGCCATGCTGCAAGGACGCCATGACCTGAAAGCCATCTTCAATCTCGGCGCCGGCGTCGACGCCATCCTGCAATTGGGCGAGGCCTTGCCAGCCGGCGTACCCTTGATCCGGATCGACGACGGCGGCATGGCAATTCAAATGGCGCACTATGTGACGCATGCGGTGCTAGGTTATTTCGGCCGCTACGACATTTACCGGCAGCAAGCTGCGCGCGGCGAATGGCGGCCATTGCCGGCGCCGGATAAACGCGATTTCAGTATCGGCATCCTTGGCATGGGTGTGCTGGGCTCGCGTATCGCCGAGGCCTTGGCGCATTTCGATTTTCCAGTGAATGGCTGGAGCCGCAGTCCGAAAAGCCAGCCGGGTGTACGCAGCTTTGTCGGCGATGACGGTCTCGACGCTTTCTTGCGCGCATCGCGGGTGCTGGTGTGCATCTTGCCGTTGACTGACGCCACGCGCGGCATCGTCAACCGGAAAAATCTGCAGAAGCTGCAACGGGGCGCAGATGGCAAAGAGGGCGCTTACCTGATCAATGTCGCCCGTGGCGGCCATGTGGTCGAAGCGGATCTGCTGGCGTTGATACAGGAAGGACAGATCGCCGCGGCGACGCTGGACGTGTTCGAACAAGAACCGCTGCCGCCGCAGCATCCGTTCTGGCAAGAGCCGCGCATCAGCATCACGCCGCATATATCGGCGGTGACGGTGGATGTCGACACGGTCGAGCAGATTCGCAACAAGATATTTGCGTTAGAACAAGGCCTGAGCGTAAACGGTGTAGTCGATCGCAGCAAAGGTTATTGAAAATAGGACTTACGCAACACTGCCCCAGCGGCGTTGCTCCTCCTAGCCGTACTAGTCGTACTGTCTTCGTCGTCGTGCCTTGCCGGGACAGCGTTGCGTAAGCCCTAGAAAACTGAAAAACAGGTGATGACATGAAATTCCCCAGCAAGGTAAAAATCGTTGAAGTCGGCCCGCGGGATGGCTTGCAAAACGAGAAGGAAACCATCCCGGCCGATGTCAAGATAGCGCTGGTCGACCAGTTGACCAAGGCCGGCTTCGTCAACATCGAAGCCGCTTCCTTCGTCTCGCCGAAATGGGTGCCGCAGATGGCGACCTCGAGCGAAGTGATGGCCGCTATCCAACGCAAGCCGGGCGTCATCTATTCCGCGCTGGTGCCGAATATGAAAGGCTTGGAAGCCGCCCTGGCGGCGGGCGCCGACGAGATGGTGATCTTCGGTGCGGCGTCGGAAGCGTTCTCGCAAAAGAACATCAACTGCTCGATCGCCGAATCCATCGAACGCTTCCGCGAAGTTGCGCTAGTCGCCAAGCAACAGGGCAAGCGCCTGCGCGGCAGCATCAGCTGCGCCTTCGGCTGTCCGTATCAAGGTGAAGTCAGCATAGACTCGGTAGTCGATGTGCTGCATCGTCTGCGCGATCTCGGCTGCGATGAAATCGATATCGCCGACACCATCGGCGTCGCCACGCCGAACAAAGTCCACGCAGTGATGGGACGACTGGTGCAGGAATTCCCGATCGAACGCCTGTCCGGTCATTTCCACGATACCTATGGCCAGGCGCTGGCGAATATCTACGCCAGCCTGGAAGTCGGTATTTCGATTTATCACTCCTCGGTGGCCGGCCTGGGCGGCTGCCCGTATGCCAAGGGCGCGACCGGCAACGTAGCGTCGGAAGACGTGTTGTACATGATGCAGGGACTCGGCATCGAAACCGGCGTCGATCTCGACGCCGTGGTCGACGCCGGACAGTTTATTTCGAAGCATCTCGGGCGCAAGGCGGTCAGCCGCGCGGGCAATGCGATCACGGCCAAGCGCTTGGCTTAACTTAAAAAATATCGTTAAAAGACATGGATAAACTTCCCGAAAGCGCACAGCGTGTCGCCGATCTTCTGACAGAAATTGGACATGACAAGCAAGTCGTGATGCTGCCTGAAACCGGCAAGACTTCAGCCGAGGCCGCCGCCGGACTGGGCTGCAGCGTCGCCGAGATCGCCAAGTCGATCGTGTTCCGCCGTTTGACCGATGACGCCGCCGTGATGGTAGTGGCCAGCGGCAGTAATCGTGTCGATGAAGCTAAGGTGGCGGCGCTGGTCGGTCCGCTCGGCAAGGCCGATGCGCGTTTCGTCCGCGAGCGTATCGGCTACGCCATCGGCGGCGTTTGCCCTATCGGCCATGTCGGTAAGACCGTGATGCTGATCGATAGCGACTTGCTGGAATTGGATAGCGTCTGGGCAGCAGCGGGGCATCCCCATGCGGTGTTCAACCTGACGCCGCAGCAGTTGGTGGCGATGACTGCGGCGCCGGTTGCGGATGTGGCGTTGCGGGCTTGAATGTAAAGATTAACCGTCTGGCTTTTCAGTATTCGCGGTTGCAACTTGTAACTTGTCCGGCGCGGCTTTTATTTGCTTTCAGCAGCAACAGTCCAAGTGCAGCAAGTCAGATGGCTTTCCGTCTTTTATCCAAGCCGCTCCAGCAAAGAATACCGTTGCATGTAGCGCTGCATGCTATCCAAGAATGCATGATCGGCAGCATTCATCTTGCGCTCCCGGTGCCACAGCAAATGGATGTCGACATCCATCAAACCATCGTCCGGCGGCAGTCGCCACAAACGCTGCTGCGCCAGATCGTCGCGCACGATATGTTGCGGCAGGCAGCCGATGCCGAAACCGGCGAAGATCAGGCGTCGTACTTCATCCAGGCTGGGTGACGAGGCGACGATGCGTCCGGTGAATCCGCGTTGATCGCGAAAGACGGCAAGCGGCGACAAACTGTCGCCGATCTGGTCACTGGTGAACGAAACGAAATTCTCCGCCAGCAAATCATCCATAGTGAGGCCTGAACGGCCAAACAAGCGATGATGCCTGCCGCAGAAAATCGCATAGCGTTGGCGAAGAAAACAGTGGCGCTCCAGTTTCTCTATCGGATTACGGCACAGGCTCAATCCCGCCGTCGCGGTTTTCTGCAGCAACGATGAAATCACATCCGATGAACGCATTACTTCGATTTGCAGGTCGATGCGTGGATATGCGCGATGAAACTCGGCGAGGAATTCGTCGTAGACCGGGGAATCGATGCGGCTGACGCTCATAAAACGGATAGTGCCGGTGATGTCGTCGGTCTTGTCGTCGAGTTCCGTTTCAAGGCGAGCAATGTGCCCATAGATATCGCCGGCAATCCGGTAAACCTCTTGACCCGCTGCGGTGGGTTCGAACTGGCTGCCGCGGCGCTGGATCAGCGTGCGGCCAAGGGTTTCTTCCAGCCGCTTCAAGGCTTGACTGACCGCCGGCTGCGTCACGTGCAATCTCGCTGCGGCGCGGCTCATGTTGCGTTCCTGCACGATCACCAGATAGGTGCGCAGCAGGTTCCAGTCCAGCCGGTGATTCAGGTAATCCGAAATATCGAGGCGCATGGAAGACTCCAGGGGACTTCAGGTATTAGTGGGCTGGTATTAGTGAAATTTATATTGATAATAATAATTCAAAATTTGACTAATGCCGCCCTGGCTCCGACAATTTACTCGCACGCCAAGTTGTCTAGGCTTGCACGGTGACCGTAAAGAACGGCGTCGCTTTGTCTATATAAAAAAGACGCCGCAATCCGATTGCGAGCGTACTCAAAGGAGATCGGATGAATCATTCAACACCCTCGGCGCGCCAGCCTGTGCGTGCCGCCACCGCCGCTTTCATCGGCACCATGATCGAGTGGTACGACTTTTACATTTATGCGATGGCGGCAGCGTTGGTATTCGGCGAGTTGTTCTTCCCGTCGCAGGATCCCTTCCTTAGCACCATGGCTTCATTCGGCACTTTTGCCGTCGGTTTTTTTGCGCGGCCGCTGGGCGGCATCGTGTTCGGCCACCTCGGTGACAAGATCGGCCGCAAGAAAGCCTTGATGACCACCTTGATGATGATGGGCGTGGCAACTGTCTGCATCGGCTTGCTGCCAGATTTTGCAAAGGTCGGCGTGCTGGCGCCGATTCTGCTGGTGCTGTTGCGCGTGGTGCAAGGCATCGCCGTCGGCGGCGAATGGGGTGGCGCAGTGCTGATGGCGGGCGAACATGCGCCCAAGGGACGCCGCACCTTTTACGCTTCATTCGCACAGCTCGGCAGCCCGGCTGGCCTGGTGCTGTCGCTGATCGCCTTCCGTGCAGTGAGTGCCATGGACAAGGCGGATTTTCTGGCCTGGGGCTGGCGCCTGCCTTTCCTGGCTAGCGCGGTGCTGTTGATTGTCGGTATCCTGATCCGTCTCGGCGTCAACGAATCGCCGGAATTCCAGCAAGCCAAGGACACGCGCAAGACGGTAAAACTGCCGATCGCAGAAGTATTCCGTTCATCCTCGGGACTGGTATTGCTGGGGATTGGCGCCAATACCATAGGCATCGCCGGCGTCTACTTCACCAACACCTTCATGATCGCCTACACCACACAGTACGTCGGTGTCAGCAAATCGCTGATACTCGATTGCCTGTTCGCAGTCGCCATCATCCAGTTCTGCATACAACCGCTGGCCGCCAGGTTGTCCGAGCGTATCGGCGATGCGCGTTTTCTCAAGCTGGCGGCGCTGGCTGCCATGATTTCGCCCTATCCGATGTTTATGCTGGTGCAAAGCGGCCAAGCCGTGGCGATGGTGATCGGCATCGCCACGGCGGTGGTGTGCATGGCGAGTTTTTATTCGGTGATCGCCGGTTTCATGAGCGGCGTGTTTCCGACCCATGTGCGCTATTCGGCCATCTCTTTGTCGTACCAGGTGTGCGGCGCCATCGCCGGCGGATTGACGCCTTTGGCCGGCACTTACCTGGCGCATCGCTTCATCGGGCAATGGTGGCCGCTGGCCGTGTTTTACAGCTGCCTGGCCGGCATCTCGCTGCTGAGCATAGTGCTGCTGGACGCCCGGCGTCAGCGGCGCGCAGACGCCGTTGATGCAGTATTGGCCAATTAAGATTGAATCCAAGGAATACCGATGCTGACCTATTTTCACCCGCAACAATTGCTGCACCATCCGCGCACTTATCTGTCGCGTGGGCAGATGCGCACGCCGCAGGAAATTCCCGAGCGTGCAGTGCGGCTCGTCATGGCTGCACAAGCCTTGGGTTTCGATGTGCGCGAACCTGCCGATTTTGGCATCGCTGCGCTGGCAGCCGTGCATGACATGAATTATTTGCGGTTTCTGGAAGAAGCGCATCGCAACTGGAAGGATCTGCCTGACGACTGGGGCGACGAGGTAATGTCAAACATCTATGTGCGCGAGCCGAACCGCTTGCGCGGCGTGCTGGCGCAAGCAGCGCGTTACCTGGCTGACGGCAGTTGTCCGGTCGGCGCCGATACCTGGCGCTCGGCGTACTGGTCGGCGCAGAGCGCGCTGGCTGCGGCAGCGGCGGTCAACGATGACGCAGCCGAAGCCTATGCGCTGTGCCGCCCACCTGGGCATCATGCACGGGCCGGCAGCGCCGGCGGCTTTTGTTATCTGAACAACGCCGCGCTTGCCGCTCAGGCCTTGCGCAGCCGTTTTGCAAGGGTAGCGATTCTCGATACCGACATGCACCACGGCCAGGGTGTGCAGGAAATTTTTTACGACCGCGACGATGTGTTGTATCTCTCAATCCATGGCGATCCGACCAATTTCTATCCGGTAGTCGTGGGTTACGAGGATGAACAGGGCGTAGGAGCCGGTGTCGGCTTCAATCGTAACTTTCCGATGCCGCACGGTGCACCCGAACAGCTGTTTTTCGACAGGCTTGACGACGCCTTGCACGCACTGCATCGTTTCGAACCGGATGTCTTGGTGCTGGCCTTAGGCTTCGATATCTACAAGGATGATCCGCAATCGCAAGTGACAGTCACAAGCGCCGGCTTCGAACGCCTGGGCAGCGCTCTCGGCGCCCTCGATTTGCCGACAGTGATTGTGCAAGAGGGCGGTTATCACATTGACAGCCTGGAGGCCAATGCGCGCGCCTTCTTCGGCGGTTTCGCCAGCCGTCGCTCGTTAGGTCGGGTATTCTAAGGAGTCTTTTACAGAAAATAGAAACGAGGAACAGCCTCATGACAAGTAGCAATCCAACGGCCTTGGTCATGACCGACGACAGCGCCGTCGCAGGCCTCACCGCTTCACCTTGCATCAACGTTTGCGTGATGAATGCCGACAGCGGCTTGTGCCAAGGCTGCTGGCGGACCCTGGATGAAATAGCCGCCTGGTCAAGCGCCAGCGATGAGCAAAAACGCGGAATCTGGCAGCGCATCCAGCAACGACGGGCGACATCATGACGCTGCCGCAATTGCCATCCACCATGCGCGTGCTGGAACGCGGCTGGCTGTCTTCCAACAACATCCTTTTCCTCGGGCGCGAGCAAACGGCGCTGGTCGACAGTGGTTACCTGAGCCATGCGGCGCAAACCGTGGCGCTGGTGGCGCACGGTTTGCAGGGCCGGCCGCTGGACCGCTTGCTGAATACCCATCTGCATTCCGATCATTGCGGCGGTAACGCCGCTTTGCAACAGGCTTACGGCTGCCGCACCGCGATTCCGTCAGGGCAGGCCGAGCAGGTGCGCAACTGGGATCGAGACGCATTGAGTTATAGCGGCACCGGCCAGCAATGCGCCCGCTTCAGCTTCGACCAAACGCTGCAGCCCGGCGACTTGCTCACCCTGGGCGATTTGCAGTGGCAGGTATTGGCGGCGGCCGGCCACGATCCGCACTCTTTGATTTTTTATTGCCAGGAGCACGGCATCCTGATTTCCGCCGACGCCTTGTGGGAAAACGGCTTCGGCGTGATCTTCCCGGAACTGGATGGCGATTCCGGTTTCGCTGAAGCGCGGGCGACGCTGGAATTGATCGCGACGCTGGATGTACGGCTGGTGATTCCTGGCCACGGCAGTCCGTTCAGCGGCGTCGGCGCCGCACTCGATACTGCGTTTTCGCGGCTAGCCTATCTGGCCGCCGATCCGCAGCGCAACGCCCAGAACGCCATCAAGGTCTTGCTGAAATTCCTGCTGTTGGAACGACAACAGATCAAGTTGACTGAAGTCCAACACATGCTCGCCAGCCTGCCTCTGGTGACAGCGGCCAACCGGCGTTATCTGCAGCGCAGCGAGGCCGATCTGAGTGAATGGGCGAGCGCGCAGCTGGTGCGCGCCGGGGCGGCGGAAATACGTGGCGGATTCTTGTGCAATCGACATTGATTCAAGCATTGGCATCTGATCAAGAGGTAAAGACGGGGCCGGATTTTAGAGGGCAAAATCTAGCACGATCGTACTTTTTATTGCCGTTTTTCGCCCTATAATCAGATCCTTCTCACCCAATACTAGAGGTCGTTATGGCATTGCCCGCTGCGTTGCAAAACCTGAGCCTACCCGTCATCGGCTCGCCGATGTTCATCGCTAGCGGCCCGGCCCTGGTGGCCGCGCAATGCAAGGCCGGCATCGTCGGCTCGTTCCCGGCGCTGAACGCGCGCCCGGCGGAATTGCTGGATGTCTGGCTGACCGACCTGCAAGCCGAACTGGCCGCCTACCAGGCCGAGCATCCGGACGCAAAAATAGGGCCGATCGCGGTCAACCAGATCGTCCACCAATCGAACGACCGCCTGGCGCACGACGTCGCCGTCTGCGTCAAGCATCAGGTGCCTATCATCATTTCCAGCCTGCGCGCGCCGCCGCCGGAAATGATGGCTGCGATCCACGGCTACGGCGGCATCGTGCTGCATGACGTGATCTCGATCCGCCATGCGCAAAAGGCGCTGGAAGCCGGGGTCGACGGCTTGATCCTGGTGGCGGCCGGCGCCGGCGGCCATGCCGGGCCTTTGTCGCCGTTCGCGCTGGTGGGCGAAGTGCGCAAATTCTTCAAGGGGCCGATCGCCTTGTCGGGCGCCATCGCGACCGGCGACGCGATCCTGGCAGCGCAGGCGATGGGCGCCGATTTTGCCTACATCGGTTCGCGCTGGCTGGCCACCAAGGAGGCCCATGTCGACGACGCCTATCGCCAGGCGATCGTGGAATCGACCGCGGCCGATGTGGTGTACACCAATCTGTTCACCGGGGTGCATGGTAATTACTTGAAGAAATCGATCATCGCCGCCGGCCTCGATCCGGAAAACCTGCCTGAAGCCGATAAATCGAAGATGAATTTCGGCTCCGGCGGCAGCGGCGCCAAGGCCTGGCGCGATATCTGGGGTGCAGGCCAGGGCGTCGGCCTGATGGACGATGTGCCTAGCGTGGCGCAGATGGTCGATCGTTTGCAGACCGAATACCAGGCGGCACGCAAGCGCCTGGCCTTGTAATTGTCGAGGCAATTCGAGTGTGGGCCACGCAGCTTGCGTGGCCTTGAAATAAAAATCCAAAGCCTGTCACAAAGCCTCTGCCAATTCGCCCTATCATCACGAATCAGGAGCAGAGCATGCATCAAAACCCCAAGCCAGACAGCCAATTCAATCAACACCGCAGCCGCCTGTTCGCATCGCCTATCGCAAGCAGGTCACGCCTGCCGAGCTGGCGCAGCCGGTTCGCTAACGGCCGCCAGCCAATCGGACAAGATCTGCAGCAATTGTTGCGGCTTTTCCAGCGGCGTCATATGACCGCAGTCTTCGATCAGCACCATGCTGGCGGCAGGAATCTGCGCCGCCATCTGTTGCGCTTCGGCGAGACTGCTGAGCTGGTCGTTGCGGCTGGCGACAACCAGTGTCGGGCAGCGGATGTTTTGCAGCTCGCTGTAACCGTCGCTGCGCAATGCCGATAACTGACGAATGAAAACTTCCTTGCCGTTGCGCAGGGCCATTGCCTGCAGGCGATCCAGCAACACCCGGTCATGGGCCCGGTCCGGATGAAGCGAGGACGCCAGCGCGCGGCTGGTCAAGCCCTTGAACGGCACTTGTCTGGCCAGTTCCAGCTGAACTTTGTTGCCGGCGATTTCGCGCGGGTTTTGCTGGCGCGCCGAGGTGTTTAGCAACGCCAGCGCGATCACCCGCTCCGGCGCTTGCTGCATGATCGCCTGGGCGACATAACCGCCCATCGAGAAGCCGATCAGGATGAAGCGTGGCGGCGCTTGTTGCAAGACACGCGCAGCCATCGCACTGATCGAATCATCCTGGCCGAGATCACCGAAATGCAACTGGCCGAGTTGCGCCAGGCCGTCGTGCATATCGTCCCATAGGGTTTGGTCCAGCATGAAGCCGGGTAACAGCAGCAGCTGCGGCAAGCTGTGATTCTGGTTGGCAGGCAACGTCATTATTTCTTGACCACTTCTGATTCCATGCGGAAGGTTGGCGTACAAACGTGAGCCGATATTTTAGCGTAACGATATTATTCCAGCCATCGGGCGCGGCCAGCCGCCAGCGCTACCGCAATGCACAGCACGCCGACCAGCGACAAGGCCGCCGGCAAGCCGAAGCCGTGCGCCAGAAAACCAATCACCGGAGGCCCGATCAGGCCGCCGGTGTAACCCATGGTGGTGACGCCGGCCAGCGCCGTCGGGCCGTGGCGGCCGGCGGCGCTGAAGATGAACGGGAAGATGGTGGCAACGCCGACGCCGGTCAGGGCAAAACCGGCGATGGCCAGCGGAATCTGGCTGGCGAGCAAGGCGATCAACATGCCGAGACCCGCCGTCAAGGCGCCGCCGGCGACCACACGGCGAGCGCCGATGGACTCTTTCAACTTGTCGCCGATCATGCGCGTCAGCAGCATCATGCCGGCAAAGAAAGCAAAAGCCAGCGGCGCCACGCCGTCGCTGGCAAGCAAACGGTCTTTCATGTAGACCCCGCTCCAGTCGGCCACCGAGCCTTCGACGATGGCGCCGCCAAAGGCCACCACGCCGAGCGCGATCAGCGGGCCGTGCGGCAATGCGAAGTGTTTTTTACCGGCGATATATTGCGGCCGGTCGTTCGGCAGGGCGCGGTAGCACAGGCGCATCGGGATCGCCGTGCAGACGGCGATCAGGCCGAAATGCAGCAAGGGGCTGACGCCCATGCCGGCGATGACGCTGCCGAGCAAGGCGCCGGACAGCGTGCCGACGCAAAACCAGGCATGCAGCTGCGACATGATCGAGCGCCCGGCGATCTTTTCCGCTTCCGCGCCGAGCGCGTTGATCGCCACATTGAAGCAGCTGGAACAGACGCCAAGGCACAGCATGGCCAGCATCAGCAGCGGCAAGCTTGGCGCCAGCGCCAGGCAGGGGATGGTGATCAGCAGGAGCAGGCCGGCATACCAGCTGGCGCGGCGCGCACCGTAGTGGCCCACCAGCCACGCCGCCAGCGGGAAAGAGCCAACCGCACCGACGCCGCCGCCCAGCAGGAACAAGCTGAGGCTGGCCGCATCCAGCTGCAAATTATCGCGCAGCGCCGGGATGCGCGACACCCAGCTGGCGTAGATCACGCCCAGCAACAGGAACAGCAGCGGCAAGGCGGCCTGACGCATACGTGTGTTGACGGCGGGTACGGCGGGCGATGCGATTGAGTTGGTCACTAAGTTGGACACCAAGTTGGACATTGCTGCAGGAGTTGAACACCGATGCAGACGGCGGAATCACTATAGGCGGCAGACAAGCTAGCCGCCGCCCACAGTCCTGGATGCTCAGAAGTCGGCAGGCATGTCTTTCAGATGCAACCGCAAGGCGTCCAGCAACACTTGGCAAGCCTCATCGGTTCCCACCGTGATGCGCAAGAACTGGGCAATGCGGGCGCTGTTGAAATGGCGCACGATGATACCGTCGCCGCGCAGGCGGGCTGCCAGTTTGGCGCCATCGTGGCGCGGATGACGGGCAAACACGAAGTTGGCAGCCGACGGCAGCACCTCGAAACCAAGCGCAGCCAGGCCGCTTACCAGGTGTTCGCGGCTGGCCATGACGGCTCGCCGGGTTTGGTCGAAATGCGCCTGGTCCTTGATCGCCGCAGTGGCGCCGACGATCGCCATGCGGTCCAGCGGATACGAGTTGAAACTGTTCTTGACCCGTTCCAGCGCCGTGATCAGGTCTGGATGACCGATCGCAAAACCGACCCGCAAACCGGCCAGCGAGCGCGATTTGGACAAGGTTTGCACCACCAGCAGGTTAGGGTAGCGCGCCACCAGCGGGATCGCGCTGTCGCCGCCGAAATCAACATAAGCCTCATCCACGATCACCACGCAATCGGGCTGGCCGGCCACCAGCCTTTCCACTTCAGCCAGCGGCAGCAGGCAGCCGGTGGGCGCGTTGGGATTCGGGAAAATGATGCCGCCGGCGGCGGTATTCAGATAGTCGTCAACCCGCAGCGAAAAATCCTCGGCCAATGGCACGGTCCGATAGGCAACTTCATACAAGCCGCAATAGGTGGGATAGAAGCTGTAGCTGATGTCCGGGAACAGGATTGCCTGCTCGTGTTGCAGCAAGGCTTGGAACGCATGCGCCAGCACCTCGTCGGAACCGTTGCCGACAAATACATGGGCCGGCGTTATCCCATGCGCGGCATTTTGTTCGGCCAGCGCCAGTTTCAGCGGTTCCGCATCCGGATTGGGATACAGCCGCAGAGTGTCGCCCAGCTCGGCGCGCATGGCCGCCAGCGCCAGTGGCGACGGGCCATACGGGTTTTCATTGGTATTGAGCTTGACCAGCTTGCTCAGCTTGGGTTGTTCGCCGGGGGTGTAAGGCGTCAGGCGGCTGACGATGGGGCTCCAGAATTTGCTCATTGGGTGTCGCTAATAAAGTAGGTGAGGGCTGTGCAATGCGTGTCTGCCGGGCAAGCGGACCAGGCCATATGGTAGCAAACCTGGCGCGGCCCGACTGCCCGCACTGAAATTGCTGCGCTGACAGTGTTCTGGCGATTGTTTGATTTGCATCAAATCAATTGAAGACGCCTTCCTTTAAAGTCTGTATCGATACGAACGACACAGGAACGAGAAATGAAGAAAGCAGCATGGTTAGCAGCCTTATTGGCACTGTCGGCACTGGGTTTTGTGACGGGCAACGCTATGGCGCAGGAAAGCCCGTGGCAAGTGCGGGTACGTGCCGATTACCTGAAACCGGCAAATAAATCGGACGCGGTCGGCGGCGTCGGTGCATCCGATACCTTGCACATCAATGGCAAGACCATCCCGGAACTGGATATCTCCTATTTCTTCACGCCCAACTGGGCCGCCGAACTGGTCTTGACCTATCCGCAAGAGCAAGACGTTTCGCTGGACGGAAAAAAGATCGGCACCTTTAAGCATTTGCCGCCGACCTTGACCGCGCAGTATCACTTCATGCCGCAAGCCACGTTCAGTCCTTATGTTGGAGCCGGGCTTAACTACACCCGCATTTCCAGCGTCAACCTGCTGGGCGGCGCAGCCAGCCAGGATAAGGACAGCTGGGGCCTGGCGGTGCAGGCTGGCCTGGATTACAAGCTGGATAAAAACTGGTCGCTCAACCTGGATGTGAAAAAACTGCAGATCCGCAGCGATGTCTTCGCCGGTGGCGAGAGAATCAGCCGCGTCAAGATCGATCCTTGGTTGATGGGTGTGGGTGTCGGTTACCGTTTTTAAACTGGATTTGCAGCAAGTCTAATGCTGCATTTGATTGTCCCCTCGGCCTTTAAACGGGCTGTTGCGCGCCGGGTGTCAAACCGCCCGGCGCGTTTTTTATGGGGCGGCTGGTAACATACGGGGTTTAGATTTCCTGCAATCAAAGGAGCCGCTCTTGAATCTACTCACCGTCAATCAACTCTCCACACTCTGGAATTTCCTGTTGGAATCCTCCATGCACTACGGCCTCAATGCGCTGCTGGCAATTATCATACTGGCGTTCGGCTGGTGGCTGTCGTCGCGCTTTGCCAATGCGCTTGACCGGGTAATGACGCGCGCCGGCCTGGACGCTACCTTGCGTCCGGTGCTGCGCAGCGTGCTGCTGTGGCTGATACGCCTGGTCACGCTGGTTGCGGTACTCGGCCAGTTCGGCGTGCAGACTGCCAGTATCGTCGCTATCCTGGGCGCCGCCGGCCTGGCGATCGGCCTGGCCCTGCAAGGGACTTTGCAAAACATCGCAGCCGGCATGATGCTGCTGTTCCTGCGGCCGTTCCAGGTCGGCGAATACATTTCCAATGGCAGCATCGAAGGCAGCGTCGATGAAATCGGCTTGTTTGCGACCAAGCTGACCAAGGCTGACGGCGTCTGCCTGTTCGTGCCGAACAATCAGTTATGGAATAGCGCGCTGACCAACTTCAGCCGCAACAACACGCGCCGCATCGATATGCCGATCGGCATCGGCTATCAGGACGATCCGGCTGTCGCGATTCAAGCCTTGCATAAACTGTTGCTGGCCGATGAGCGGATTTTGGCGACGCCAGCGCCGTTTGCCGTCGTCACCGACCATCTCGACAGCGCCGTCATGCTCAATATCCGGGCCTGGACCACTACCTCCGAGTACTGGGCGGTGCGCTGGTCGATTGCGCAAAATATGCAGGCCACGCTGACTGCGGTCAATTGCTCGATCCCGTTCCCGGTGCGCGAGCTGCATATCAAGCGCGAATCGGAAGTGGACGCCAAGCTTGTCGCCTGACTCTTACCTGATTCTTGCATGATTTTTGCTGATAAGTTTTTGGCAATATAATCTATCCGGGCTTGCTTTCCTGCCCGGATCAAAGCTATAACAGATATGCATAAACCTATGCATAGATGGCATTAGAATGGTTTGCCAACTTTCCGTTACAGTTCCGCTGCGCGGCAGCGCGTTGCAGAATGCCGGACTGTCGCGTGACCGTTTTTCAGCTTAGCTTGCGGTCTACAACAACTTACGAAATCAGGAGATTTATGTCTACTCGCACACATACAATGCGCACCGCGTATTCCTACGCGCTGATGATGTTCAGCGCCTTATTGCTGTCCACTTCCGTGGCGCACGCGCAAGACGCCAAACTGCCGAATGTGATGATCCTGGCCACCGGCGGCACGATTGCCGGCACCGGCGCCGACAGCACCACCACGGTCGGTTATACCTCGGCCACGGTTGGCGTCGAAAAACTGATCGCCGCCGTGCCTGAGCTGAAGAAAGTCGCCAATGTCAAAGGCGAGCAAGTATTCCAGATCGCCAGCGAAAGCATGACCAACGACCACTGGCTGAAGCTGGCCAAGCGCGTCAATACCTTGCTGGCACAACCGGATGTGGACGGCATCGTCATCACCCACGGCACAGACACCATCGAAGAAACTGCTTATTTCCTCGACTTGACGGTCAAGAGCCGCAAGCCGGTGGTGATCGTCGGCGCCATGCGTCCATCGACCGCGATCTCGGCCGACGGCCCGATCAATCTGTACAACGCGGTTTTGCTGGCCGGCAGCAAGGATGCGATCGGCAAGGGCGTGCTGGTTTCGCTCAACGACCAGATCAACGCTGCGCGTGAAGTGACCAAGACCAATACCTCGACTACCGACACCTTCAAGTCGACCGAACTCGGCATGCTGGGTTATATCCAGGGCAACAAGGCGTATTTCTACCGCCAATCGACACGCAAGAATACGGTCGATACTGAATTCGACATCAGCAAGATGGACGTGCTGCCGCAGGTTGACATCATCTACGGCTACGCCAACATGACCCGTGCCGCGCTCGACGCCCAAGTCGCCTCCGGCGCCAAGGGTATCATCCAGGCCGGCGTCGGCGATGGCAGCGTTGCCGCGCAAATGAAAACGCCATTGGTTGAAGCACGCAAGAAGGGTGTGATCATTGTCCGCGCCAGCCGCGTCGGCCAAGGCATTGTTGCCCGTAACGGCGAAGCCAACGACGACGAACTGGACTTTGTAGTGGCCGATACGTTGAATGCACAAAAAGCACGGATTCTGCTGATGCTGGCGTTGACCAAGACCAACAACACCAAAGAAATCCAGCGCATGTTTTACACCTACTGATCGTAGCGTGATGGACTAAGGCGATGGCAAGCGCAATCGCCTCAGGTTCAGGTGTGACAGCAAAAGCCGGCTAAATCAAATGTGATGATTTAGCCGGCTTTTTTCACGTTTGCGGCGTTGACCATTTCCTGTTGCATCAATAGCAATGGCCAGGCGCTATTTCCATGCGGAATGATGCTAATATGCGCGGACCCGCAAGCGCTAACCCCAGACCACGCAATGCATGTGAACTCCCGAGATCAAGCTTCAGACCAGCCACTGCTATCGCTGGTGGTTCCTTTCTACAACGAGAGCTCGGCCGTTGCGCATTTCTTCCAACGGATAACGCCGGTATTGGCGGCTCTCGACACCTTGTCTTACGAGATCGTCTGCATCAACGACGGCAGCGCCGACGATACCCTGGCGCAGCTGATCGCCATCGCCGAGCGCGATAACCGGGTGAGGGTGATCGACCTATCGCGTAATTTCGGCAAGGAAGCGGCCCTGACCGCGGGCCTGAACGAAGCATTGGGTGATGCGGTGATTCCTATCGACGCCGACCTGCAGGATCCGCCCGAACTGATCCCGCGCCTGATCGAGCAATGGCGCAATGGCTACGAGGTGGTGCTGGCCAGGCGCGTAAACCGGGATAGCGATTCCTTCCTGAAACGTAAGACTGCTCAACTGTTCTACCGCTTATACAATGCGGTTTCTGACATCAAGTTGCCGGATAACGTCGGCGATTTCCGCCTGATCGACCGCCAGGTTCTGGAGGCGCTCAAACAGCTGCCGGAAAACCGGCGCTTCATGAAGGGGCTGTTCGCCTGGGTCGGCTTCAAGACGGCTACGGTTGAATACGTGCGCGAAGCGCGCAGTGCCGGCGAGTCGAAATTTTCCGGCTGGCGTTTGTGGAATTTCGCGCTGGAGGGGATCACCAGCTTCAGTACCGTGCCTTTGCGCTGGTGGACCTATTGCGGTTCGGCGATTTCATTGTTCGCATTCATCTACGGCCTGGTGACCATTATCAAAACGCTGATCCGCGGCATCGACATGCCCGGCTACGCATCCATTCTCACGGTTGTGCTGTTTCTTGGCGGGATCCAGTTAATCGGTATCGGCGTTCTCGGTGAATATCTGGGCCGGACTTACCTGGAGTCAAAGGGGCGTCCGGTTTACCTGATTCGCCGCCGCTATCAGAAAACCGAAGATTAGCCGCAGTATGAGCATGCATCGAGTCAGGCGGTTCTTGATCTATGCCGCAGCCGGCGCCGTGGGCACGGCATGTCAGTACGCGCTCCTGATCCTGCTGGTCCAGAGCGGCATGGCTGCTCCGGTGCCGGCTTCGGCAGCGGGCGCCTTGGTCGGCGCCATTGTCAATTACGGGCTGAATTACTGGGTTACTTTCAAGAGCCAGGCTGGCCACCTGCAAACCGCTAGCCGCTTCGGCCTGATCGCCGTCGCCGGCATCGCGCTGAATACCGGTTTGATGCATCTGCTGACCGTACCGCTGGCACTCAACTATCTGCTGGCACAGGTCTTGTCCTCAGCGGCAGTGCTGGTGCTGACTTATTCCGCCAATGCGCTATGGACGTTCGGATCGAAACGTCCGCACGAAAAAAATGGCTGCCATCGTTCCCGACCCAATGAATAGAAAATTCCCCCCGCTCATCTGGGCGGCGCTGATCGGCGTCGCCGCGTTCATGTTCTATACCGGCGGCGGCGCCATCGTCTGGCCGACTTCCACCGAATGGCTGATGCGCGGAGATTTCGGCCAGCATTTCCTCGGCTGGAATTTTTTCCGGCACACGCCGATGTGGCAATTTCCCTTGGGCGCCAACTGGAACTACGGGGAAACGCTGGGCAGCTCAATCGTCTTTACCGATTCGACGCCGTTGTTCGCCTTCCTGTTCAAGCCCATCGCGGCGTTCCTGCCGCAGCCGTTTCAATACATCGGCATCTGGCTTGCGCTCACCGTGGTGCTGCAAGGCGTTTTTGCCTACAAGTTGCTGTCCCTGTTTTCGAGCGACCGTCTCACGGTTTTGCTGGCGACGGCGTTTTTCGTCATCGCACCGCCGTTGTGGTGGCGCATTTACCTCGAATCCGACGCCTTGTCGGCGCATTGGCTGATCCTGGCCGCGCTATATTTATACTTCAACGACAGATTGCGCCAGCTTGGCTGGCTGATACTGCTCAGTGCAGCCGCGCTGACGCACGCCTATCTGCTCGCCATGGTGCTAGCCATCTGGGCTGCGGATATATTGCAGCGCGCCTTGAAGCAACAGATTTCGCTCTGGGCCACAGCCGCGCACGGGCTGGCAGTGGCAGCGTGTCTGGCGCTGGTCATGTGGGCCGCCGGTTATTTCATGCTGCACGACGGCCTGAGCACGCCGGTCGGCGGCTATTTCCGCATGAGCCTGCTGGGCTTGATCGACCCTGCAACATCCTGGTGGTCGGCTATCCTGCCTGGGCAAGCCAGAAGCGGCGGCGAGTATGAAGGTCTGAGTTATCTGGGGAGCGGCATGCTGGCCTTGCTGGCGATTGCGCTGCCGGCGCTGCTTATCTCCAGCAAGGGACGGGCAACATTGATCTGGCGCTGGCGGACGCTGCTGCCATTGTTTGCGGTTGCCGTCATCCTGACTTTACAGGCACTGACAACGTATATCGGATGGGGCCAGCACGATGTCTTGGTCTACCCCCTGCCATCGATCCTGCAACGGCTTTTTGGTGTGTTCAGAGTAGCGGGACGCATGTTCTGGCCAGTGTTTTACCTGATCTATGTAGGCGCATTTTGTCTCGCTTTTAAACTGATCAACCGGAAATGGCTGCCATATCTGCTTGGGGCGCTGCTGGTTTTCCAGCTGGTCGACGGCAACACTGCGGCACAGCAGATCCGCAAAAGCTTGCGCGACTATCGATGGACTTCCCCAATGCAATCCGTATTCTGGAGCCAGGTACCCAAAACCTACCAGCGGATTGCGGTCGTAATGCCGGCGGCGTATGCCTTTGATTATTTTCCAATGGCGCTGTTTGCTTCGCAACACGGGCTGCCGATCAACCACGGCTACTTCGCCCGGATGGATCAAAACAAGTTAAGCGCACTCCAGCGCCAGACCGCCGAGATGGTGTTTTCCGGCAGCTACGATCCGCACACGCTGTACGTTTTCTTTGAAGATCCGCTTTCCGTTGCGCTTTGGGAGCAGGCCAAGTTGACTGCCGGCCATGGCGATTTTCTGGGCGCCTTCGACCATTACCGGGTACTTGCGCCAGGCTGGAAAGATTGCAAGGTATGCCAGCAATTGGACTTCAACCCGCCTGCGGGGCCGCGTTCACCGCCACCGCAATATGCGCTCGGCACCGCACTCGAATTTCGCGGCGGCGGCAATGCCGCTCCCTATCTTGCAGGCGGATGGTCTGAACCGGAGGTATGGGGAAGCTGGACCTTTACCAATCTGGCAGCGATACGGCTCACCGTTTCCGGACAGCTTGCCGGCGATCTGACACTGGATGTTTCCGGCCATGCTTACGTTCCTGCCGCAGATTCACGGCAGACCATACAGGTTTCCGTGAACGGGCATGCGGTAGGGGAGCTGCGCTACACCGCAAAAGAGAACCAGAGCGTGCAGAGTCTGCGGATTCCGGCGGCCCTGGCGTCCAAAAATCACGGTGAGCTGGTGATCCTGTTCAGCATCGCAGAACCGGTGTCGCCGCTGCAGGTAATGGCGAGCAAGGATATGCGGACTTTGGGGTTGGGCGCGGTATCAATGACGATCCGCTGAATGACGATCAATGAGCAAGGTCATCGCGCATGCTGCCGCCAGCACCTGCTAAAAAACAGGCGGCAAGCCACTTTGAGGATTTGACATGGGAATTTACCGGCTGTTGCTTGCCATCGCTGTCCTGCTTTCGCATCTGGGCATTACCTTCCGTGGCCGTAACATCGGCGTGTTCGCCGTGGTTTCCTTTTTCATATTGAGCGGCTATGTCATGACGGTTCTGTCAGACCGGCACTACCGCCAGCTGTCCCGTGTCGGCATCTTCTATCTGGACCGGGCGATGCGTCTGTTCCCGCAGTTCCTGTTCTATTTTTGCCTGACGCTGCTGCTGATCGCTACCGCCCATCCGTGGTCGCCCTATATCGGCGACCTGACGCCGGCGAAGATCTTGTTGAATGCGAGCATGCTGCCGCTGAATTTTTTCCCATATTTCCTGAACTGCCAAATCATTCCCCAGGCCTGGTCGCTTGGCCTGGAATCGCAGTTTTATCTGGTCTTCCCGCTGCTGCTTATCTGTCGTGCGCGGGGGCCGGTTTTTATCGCTTCGATAGCGTTTTTCATGTTGGCCTATTGCGGCATATTGAATGCGGATACCTGGGGCTATCGCATGCTGCCTGGAACGCTCTTCATGTTCCTGCTGGGCAGCTATATCCATAGAACCCCAAGCAAGGCCGGGCTGTTCGCTGCCTATCTGCTTATTTGCGCCATGTTTGCCAGCCTTGCCATGCACCGCGCATGGCAATTGCCGTTCACCTTTGAAGTCCTGGCCGGCCTGGTGTTTGGCGTGCCGGTGGTATGGGCGCTGACCAAGCTCAGTTTTGGATGGATCGAAGAGCTGGCCGGCAACCTCAGCTATGGCGTCTTCTTGAATCAATTTTTCCTTATCTGGTTATTCCAGAGCATCGGTATCCGCGGCGATTCCTGGTGGTACGTCTACGCACTGATTGCCAGCTCGATCGCCGTGTCCGCCGTGTCCTATGTTTTGGTGGAACGGCCGGTAATCAGGTTACGGCGTGCGTTGCGCACGCGCAGTGCCACGATCGGGCGGGGTGATGCAGTACGTATTCAAACGGATCCCGCAACGCCGTGAATAAAACGCTCCCCATGGTTTTTTGGGCCGGGTTCATCGGTCTCGCCGCCTTTGTGTTCTATACCGGAGGCGGCATCGTCTGGCCGACTTCTACCGGATGGCTGATGCGAGGAGATTTCAGCCAGCACTTCCTGGGGTGGAATTTCTTCCGGCATGCGCCGCTGCTGCAATTTCCGCTGGGCGCCAATCGCGACTACGGTGAAACCTTGGGCAGCTCGATAGTCTTTACCGACTCGACGCCGCTATTCGCCTTCATTTTTAAACCGTTTGCCAGCCTCCTGCCCGAGCCGTTCCAATACATCGGCATCTGGCTGGCGCTATGCCTCGCGCTGCAGGGCGTATTCGCCTACAAGCTGCTGGCGTTGTTCTGCCGCGAGCGCTGCACCGTTTTGCTGGCGACTGCCTTTTTTGTCATCGCGCCGCCATTGTGGTGGCGGATATACGCCGAGCACGACGCCCTTGCTGCACATTGGCTTATTCTGGCTGCCCTGTATCTGTATTTCAGCGATAGGTTTCGCGGGCGCAACTGGATCATCCTGCTCAGTGCGGCGGCGTTGACGCATGCCTATCTGCTCGTCATGGTACTGGCGATCTGGGCCGCCGATATTCTGCAGCGATGGTTGAAAAGGCAAATGCCCGTATCGGCAGCACTTGGGCATGGCTTATCAGCCGTAGCGTGGCTGGCGCTGATTATGTGGGCCACCGGTTATTTCATGCTTGGCGGCGGCCTGCACGGCATGGTCGGTTTTGGCTATCTGCGGTTGAGCTTATTGGGATTGTTCGATCCGATGGGCCGCTGGTCGGCTGTGATACCCGAGCTCCCTAGAAGCGGGGGCGAGTATGAGGGGTTCAGTTACCTGGGTAGCGGCGTGCTATTGCTGTTGGCGATCGTGATGCCGATATTGCTGCTCTCGCAGCGCGGCCGTGCTGCGCTAAGCTGGCGCTGGGCAACGCTACTGCCTTTATTTGCGATAACCGTGATCCTGACGTTGCAAGCGCTGAGCAGCTATATCGGCTGGGGCGAACACGATGTACTGGTCTATCGCTTGCCGCGCGTTCTGCAATCGCTAGCAGGCGTTTTCAGGGTGTCGGGCCGGATGTTCTGGCCGGTGTTCTACCTGATCTATCTGGCGCTGTTTTATGCGTGTTTCAAGCTGATTGGCAGGAGAGTATTGCCGTATCTGCTAGCCGGGCTGCTGCTGTTGCAGCTGGTCGACAGCAATAGCGCCGCTCAGCAAATTCGCAAAGACATGCAAGACGCTCAATGGACCTCACCGCTGCAAGCGGCGTTCTGGAAGCAGGCGCCAAAAACCTATCGCCGCATCGCCTTCGTGATGCCTGCTACCGACCCTGAAGGGTATTTCCCGATTGCACTGCTGGCGTCAAACCATCGCATGTCTGTTAATAATGGCTATTTTGCCAGGACGGATACGGGCAAGCTGGTCGCGCTCCAGCGCCATATGGCCGAGACGGTGTTTGCCGGAACCTACGATCCGCAAACCTTGTATGTTTTCCTGCGCGATCCCATCTCCACTGCGCTTTGGGAGCAGGCGCAGCGCAGCGCAAGGCCTGCAGATTTCGTCGGCGAGCTTGACGGCTACCGCGTGCTGGCGCCAGGCTGGCGCAGTTGCGCCGATTGTGCCGATTGTGCCGATCACCAGCGTGTGAATCAGACTGCAGCACCATTGAGCGTTGCATCGCCTCAGAAATATGTACTTGGCACAACGATCGATTTTCGCAGCGGCGGCAATGCCGATGTGTATCGCGCCGGCGGTTGGGCAAGCTCCGAGGCCTGGGGCAGCTGGACTGACAGCAACGCTGCGGCCGTATCGCTGCAGGTGGGAGAGCACAGCGGGGATCTGACGCTCGATATTCTCGGACAAGCTTTCCTGTCGCCGCAGAATCCGCAGCAGACGATACAAGTCAGTGCGAATGGGCAGCTGTTGGGAGAGTTGCGCTATACGCTTGAGGCAACTAAAAGTCTTAACAGCGTGCGGATTCCGTCTGAACTGATGACAAACAACCAAGGCAATCTACTGCTCATGTTTTCAATCGCGGCGCCAGTGGCCCCCATGCAGGTAATGGTGGCCAAGGATCTGCGGCGTCTGGGGTTGGGCGCGATATCGATGATGATTCATTGACAGCAGACTTGCGGCGATTTTTGCCCTTACAATCACGTTTGATTAAACCCTTTCCAAAGAGCAAGCCATGTCCGAAGAATTCGAAGTTCCCAGCCCCCACGAGCAACATCTCGAACACGTCACCGAGCATGCCCACGGCAGCGGCGACAATTTCGCCGGAAAAATTGCGGTAATGACGGCCATCATGGCGACCATAGGCGCTTTGTTCAGCTACCAGGCCGGTTCCACCGAGAGCGAAGCGGCGATGAACAAGAACAACGCCGCCATCAAGAAAACCGAAGCCTCCAACCAGTGGAATTACTACCAGGCCAAATCCAGCCGGCAAAACCTGTCCGAGCTGGCGACGCATATTCCCGGCGTCGACGCGGTGCACTACAGCGCTGAAGCGCAGCGTTATAAGAGCGAAAAAGAAGTAGTGCAGAAAAAGGCTGAAGCGCTCGAAGCCGAGGCCAGCGCATGGGACGAGAAATCAGAACAGGTATTGCATCAGCATCACCGCTGGGCGCAGGCCATGACGGCGATCCAGATTGCCATTTCCCTGGCAGCAATCACTTTGCTGACGCGCAAAGAGTGGTTGAAGAAAATGGCGTACGGGGCGGCGGGAGTCAGCGTGGTGCTGGGGACGCTGGCCTGGTTGCATATTTAACCGTCATTGCATATAGAGAAAAATGCAATGAGAGCAAGTTTAAGAGAAAAAATAATTGCCGTTTGCGATAAGAAGATTAACGATAAAGGCCCGGATGTCGGGCTATCGTTTTACGCATTTTTTGCTAATAAAAATGATAATCCTCCGCTCCTTATGGAAGCTGCGGAGTGGTGGATCACGACGCATCAGCTAGACCATTTTGAAAAAGCAATAAAGATTAAAAAAATGGTCCAGCAGATGGTTTGAGTCTGGTTCGAGTCTGGCTTGAGTCGCTTACGCAGGGATGACAGAAAGCACAGCACGCCTTCTGTCTCCATCGCTCAACCCGATCAGCGCGTCACCGGCTTGTAGCGGATCCGCTTAGGCTTGGCGCCTTCTTCACCCAGGCGCTTGCGTTTGTCGGCTTCATATTCCTGGTAGTTACCGTCAAAGAACGACACTTGCGATTCGCCCTCAAACGCCAGGATATGGGTCGCGATGCGGTCCAGGAACCAGCGGTCATGGCTGATCACCATCACGCTGCCGGCGAATTCCAGCAAGGCGTCTTCCAGCGCCCGCAAAGTTTCGACGTCGAGATCGTTGGACGGTTCATCCAGCAGCAGCACATTGCCGCCTTGCAGCAGAGTCTTGGCCAGATGCAGGCGGCCGCGCTCACCGCCGGACAGGTTGCCGACGATCTTTTGCTGGTCGCCGCCCTTGAAGTTGAAGCGGCCCAGATAGGCGCGCGACGGCATTTCGAAACGGCCGACGGTGAGGATGTCGGCGCCGCCGGAGACGTCTTCAAACACGGTTTTCTGATCCGACAAGGAATCGCGCGACTGATCGACGATCGAGACCCGGGCGGTAGCGCCAATCACCACCTCGCCGCTGTCCGGCTGCTCTTTGCCGGTGATCATCTTGAACAAGGTCGATTTACCGGCGCCGTTAGGGCCGATGATGCCGACGATGGCGCCGGCCGGAATACGAAAGCTCAGGTTATCGATCAGCATGCGGTCGCCGAAGGATTTGGAGACATTTTTGAATTCGATCACTTCATTACCCAGGCGCTCAGCCACCGGGATGAAGATTTCCTGGGTCTCGTTGCGCTTCTGGTATTCGTGTTCGCTCAGTTCATTGAAGCGCGCCAGACGGGCCTTGCTCTTGGCCTGGCGGCCTTTCGGATTCTGCCGCACCCATTCCAGTTCCTTGGCGATGGTTTTCTGGCGTGACGATTCGGTCGCTTCTTCCTGTTTCAGGCGGTTGCCCTTTTGCTCCAGCCACGAGCTGTAATTGCCCTTCCAAGGGATGCCGTGACCGCGATCCAGTTCCAGGATCCATTCGGCGGCATTGTCCAGGAAGTAGCGATCATGGGTGATGCCGACCACGGTGCCGGGGAAGCGTTGCAGGAATTGCTCCAGCCATTCGACCGATTCGGCGTCCAGATGGTTGGTCGGCTCGTCCAGCAGCAGCATGTCGGGTTTCGACAGCAGCAGGCGGCATAGCGCGACGCGGCGTTTTTCACCGCCGGACAAGATGCCGATCTTGGCGTCCCATGGCGGCAGGCGCAAGGCGTCGGCGGCCATTTCCAACTGCAAATCCAGATTGCCGTCACCAGCGGTGGCCAGGATGTCTTCGAGCCGCGCCTGTTCGGCTGCCAGCGCGTCAAAGTCAGCGCCTTCTTCTGCATAGGCGGCGTATACCGCATCCAGTTTGGCTTGCGCCTCAAACGCTTCGCCCAGCCCGCCTTCGACCGCTTGACGCACCGTTTGCTCAGGATCGAGCTGCGGTTCTTGCGGCAGGTAACCGATGTTCAAGTTGGGCATCGGTACTGCTTCGCCCTGGATATCCTTATCGATGCCGGCCATGATTTTCAGCAGGGTCGATTTGCCGGAACCGTTCAAGCCCAGCACGCCGATTTTGGCGCCGGGGAAGAACGACAGCGAGATATCTTTCAGGATTTGACGTTTCGGCGGCACGATCTTGCCGACCTTGTTCATTGTGTAGACGTATTGGGCCATGAGGAGCAGTGGTAATTAAGTGAATAAAAAAGCAATAGTAAGCTATCTGGACTGCCAAGAATAACCGATGTCTGCCAAGTTGATGCTTTCCTTAAGCTGCGGCGCTGGGACGGGTCATGAAGGTGCGCCACAAACCTTCGGCCGAATACAGCGCCAAAGCGCACCAGATGACGATGAAACCGGTCAGCCTGGCGCCCTCCAGTTGCTCGTTATACAGCCAGACGCCCAGCAGCAGTTGCAGCGACGGCGTGATGTATTGCAGCACGCCGACCAGCGACAGCGGGATGCGGCGCGCGCCGGCGGCAAACATCAGCAGCGGGATCGAGGTGATAGGACCGGCGGCGACCAGCAGCCACTTGGTGGAGGTCGAGGCGCTGACAAAGGTATTCTGATCCTGCACCGTGGTATAGGCCAGGAAGGCCAGCGCCAGCGGCAGCACCAGCGCCGTCTCCAGCGCCAGGCCAGGCAGGGCGCCAAGGCTGGCGGTCTTGCGTAGCAAACCGTAGCTGCCGAAAGTCACTGCCAGCGTCAGTGCAATCCAGGGCGGGTGGCCGGTTTGCCAGGTCAGCCACAGCACGGCGGCGGCGGCCAGTGCAATTGCCAGCCATTGCAGCAGGCGCGGCCGTTCGTGCAAGAATACGCAACCGAGCGCCACGCTGACCATCGGGTTGATGAAATAACCGAGGCTGGCTTCGACGATGTGATTATTGTTGACGGCCCAGATATAGGTGGTCCAGTTGGCGGTCAGCAGCAGCGCGCTGGCGATAAAACCGCCAATCACGCGCGGCTGCCGCAGCACCGGCCCGACCCAGGCCCATTGCTTGCGTACGGTCAGCACAATCACCAGGAACAGAAACGACCACAGCACGCGATGCATGACGATATCGACCGGCGGAATCTCGGCTTCCAGCGCCTTGAAGTAAATCGGAAACAAGCCCCACAGGACGTAGGCGGCGATGGCGTAAAACATTCCTGCTTGCATGGTGTGGGTCTATATAAAAGAGAAAGGCGAGTGAGAGAGCGGTGGCAAGCGCTGGTTCAAGCGCACTTGGATAACATTCAGCATTTTACGCAATAAGCGGCGCGCCTGAGATTAACGATAACCATTTGGCCGATGGGTCAGGCCGCCAGCAATTCCTGGAAATAGTAAATTGTCGAACCCAGTTCCGGTGGCGATTGATAAGGGCTGATGCGTTCACGGCGGAATGGTACTGGGTGAGAAAACGCCGGGCCGTCATACACGAAAGTATGGAATTCGCCATTCTCACCGCAGGCGTCTACGCCCGGCGGCAGGTCGGCCAGAAAAGCCGCATCGAACTCACGCCCGCAAAAATCTTGCGACAGATGGTTGCCGTTGACGCAGACCACCAGCGCCTTGAACCCGAGTGCCAGGAACTCATCCACCAACTGCCGGCGCGGCTGGTTCCACAACGGCAGGCACGCTTGCAGCCCGGCCTCGGCGCAGACTTTTTCTTCCCAATCACGATGCGCCTGCAAATCGATATCGCCGAACACGGCTTGGCCGATGCCGGCGCCGCGTGCAGCACGCAAGGCGGCGATGAATTTCTCTTCATATTGCTGCCAGCTGGCGCTGTAAAACGCCAACGGCACGCCAAGCGCATCGGCCTGCGCCTGCAGTAATGCCGGCGGCACGCCGTGCGAGCGGGCGCGCTGGCCGCTTTCATCGAGTGCTGTGACCAGGCGCTGGATCGTCATGCCGCTTTGGCGGGCGCGCCACAGCGCCAGGCAGGAATCCTTGCCGCCGCTCCAGGAAACCAGCGCACCGGCGGCTTGGCCGTTCATGGCTGCGTCGCCAATTGCAACTGGCGCTGATGTTCCGGCCGGGCGATAAAGCGATGCACCAGCAAGGAGCCGACACCGCAAATCGCCATCACCGTCATCAACGGCAACGCCGTACCGTCATGCCACAAGCTCATGCTGACGCCGGACAGGATGCCGAGCCCGAATTGCAAAGTGCCCATCAGCGCCGACGCGGTGCCGGCCTGCCGCCCTTGTTGCGACAGTGCGATGGCCGATGCATTCGGGCTGATAAAACCGTAACTGGCGAGGAAGCCGAAGAAGCCGACCAGCAAAAGCGCCAGGCTGCTGACGCCGGCGGCAACCAGCAGCGCCACCAGCAAACTCAAGCCGGCCGGCAGCCACAGGGCGCGGCCGAGGATGGTATCGAGCGTGAGCTTGCCGACCAGGCGGGCGTTGATTTGCGAAGCGGCAATCAGGCCGAAGGCGTTGGTGCCGAACACGAAACCGAAATGCTCCGGCTTGATGCCATGCAGTTCGATCAAGACAAAAGAAGAGCCGGTAATGTAGGCAAACATGCCGCCCTGGATCAAGCCGCCGACTATCGTGTAGGCGACGAACTGGCGGTCCAGCAACAGCCGGCCGTATTGTTTCAGGGGGCGGCCCAGATGCAGCGGTTCGGCTTTATGGCGGTCCAGCGTTTCCTGCATCGCGTAATGGATCGCGATCAGGCAACACAGGCCAAACGCCGCCAGGCCGCCGAAAATCACGCGCCAGCCCCACAGCTTGAGCACCGTGCCGCCGATCAGCGGCGCCAGGATCGGCGCCAGGCCCATCACCAGCATCAATAGCGAAAACGCCTTGGCGGCGCCGGTGGTGCCGAGCCGGTCGCGGATTACCGCGCGGCCGATGACCATGCCGGCGCAGCCGCCCAGGCCTTGCACGAAGCGGAAAACAATCAAGGCCGAGACATCTTGCGCAAACACGCAGGCTAGGGAGCCGAGTACGTACAGCGCCATGCCGACATACAGCGGCGGCTTGCGGCCGAAACGGTCGCTGACCGGGCCGTAAAACATTTGACCGACGGCCAGTCCGACCAGGAAGCTGGCCAGCGTCAGCTGTACCAGATTGCTGCCGACGCCGAGCTGTTGAGCGATGGTGGGGAAGCTTGGCAGGTACATGTCGATCGAGAGCGGACCGATGGCGGTGAGGGCGCCGAGTAATAGTAGCCAGCCCGGGAGCAGTTTCTCCGGGCCTGAGGTGTCAGATGTGTTTGTCATGGGGTACTCGGAATTGCACAGTTGCTTGTGCTTCAGTCGTTATTTACAGCGGGTGGAATGCGCCGGCTTGAAGGCCGGGCGGTGCGCTAGATATGGAGCTGGTCTGGCGACCTGGAACAGCTGCACATGTTACACGAACATCGTGATATTTGCCGGAGGCGGCAGTAGTTAAGCGGGGCAGCAGTTAAATGGGGTCAGAGTTTTTTTTCGCGGCTGTTTGCGAAAATTACTCTGACCCCATTTAACGGACCACGGAGTAAGTGCGCGCGCATGCAATGAACGGTTAGGGCGTAACTAAAGCGTTTGCTACTCCGTGGGTACACGCCGGGGGTAGCCCGGCAGCTACATACTTTCTTTTGCTTCGCCAAAAGAAAGTACGCAAAGAAAAGGCGACCGCAAAGCCGTTGCCTTCCCTTCGGTCAGGTCCCCAAATGTGGCGCGTGCCAGTCGGGTGGGAAAACCAACTCGCCTTCGGCTCAGACATGTTTCCCCACAATTCCCGACTGACACGCGCCACATTTGGCAACGTCCCAATGCGGAATTCACGTCAACGTCAACATCAACATCAACATCAACATCAACATCAACATCAACATCAACAGCAACAGCAACAGCAACTTCAACATCAACAGCAACTTCAACATCAACAGCCTTGTTGTTAAGCAGTTGGTTCTTGCGCCAACATCAAGCCTCTAAAAAATCCAGCAAAGTCATGGCGATCACCTTGGTCGCTTTACGTAAATCATCCAGCGCCAGGTTTTCATCGGCTTGCTTGGCGTTGGATTCCATCAGGGTGCGGGGGCCGGCGCCGTATAGGACTACGGGGATGCCGTGTTCGCCATACAGGCGGGCGTCGGTGTATAGCGCTGAGCCGTTGGCTGGGATGGCTTCGCCTAGGACGGTCTGGGCGTTTTTTTGTATGCTGGCCAGTAGTTTTTCGTGGCCTGGCAATGGCCGCAGGGCGCGGGCTAGCAGCAGGCGTTTGATTTCGACGCGGATGCCTGGCAGGCCGGCTGCTGCGGCTTCGATCATGGCGCGTACTTCGGCTTCGACAGCCGCCGGGTCTTCTTCCGGAATCATGCGTCTGTCCATCTTCAGCACGACTTTACCCGGCACTACATTGGTGTTGGTGCCGCCGTCGATGCGGCCGACGATCATGGTCGGATGCGTAATGCCGGGAATCGCTGAACTGATTTTTTTCAGTTCGGGTAGCTTGGCGTAGATCGCTTGCAGAATTTTGGTTGCGGCTTGCAGCGCATCATGGCCGGTTTCGGGCATCGAGCCGTGGGTCGCTTTGCCGTGTACCGTCACTTCAAACTGTAAACAGGCATTGTGCGCGGTGACTACGTTGTAGCTGAAACCCGGGCCAATCACCAGGTCTGGCTTGGTCAGCTGGTTTTCCAGCAGCCAGGCCGGGCCTAGCAAACCGCCGAATTCTTCGTCGTAAGTGAAGTGCAGTTCGAGAGCGCCTTTGAGCGGCACGCCGAGTGCTTCCAGTGCGCGCACGGCAAAAATATAGGTGGCGAAATCGCCCTTGGAAACGGTGGTGGCGCGGCCGTAGATGCGGCCGTTTTCGATTTCGCCGCCATACGGTTGTTTAGTCCAGCCCTCGCCTGGAGGCACTACGTCGCCGTGGGCGTTGAGCGCCAGCGTCGGGCCGGCTTCAGCGTACTGGCGGCGCACGATCAGGTTGGTGATGCTCTCCATGCCATAGTCTTTGACGGTGGCGGCCGGCACCGGATGTTTCTCTGCCTGCCAGCCCCATGCGCTCATCAGCTCGGCGACCGCATCGGCGTGCGGCGCGTTGTTGCCGGGCGGGGTGTCGGTCGGGATGCGGACGATCTGTTGCAGGAAACCGACTTCTTCATCAAAGTGGCTGTCGATCCAGTTGCTGAGCTGTTCGGATAACTTGGTTGTAGACATGATGGCCAATCGCGAAGTGTAAAAAGTAATTGATTTTACGACTTTGGCCATTAAGCGGGGGAAGTCTTCCAGTATTCGCTTCGAAGCAGCGGCCTGCTAACTTTCGATATATTCCCGGTAGTAGCGCAGGCCCAAACCAGTCAGGATCTCGTAGCCGATGGTGGCGGCCGACTGCGCTACCTCATCGACCGCACGGTGGGGGCCGATCAGCTCGACCAGAGCGCCGGCCTGCAAGCGCTCGGCGGCAATGCCGGTGACGTCGATGGTGATCGAATCCATCGAGACGGTGCCGACCATCGGCACTGCGCTGCCGTCGATGAAAACCATGCCGCGATTGCTCATGCTGCGCAGCCAGCCGTCGGCGTAACCGACGCCGACGGTGGCGATCTGGCGCTGTTCGGTGGCGCTGTAACTGATGCCGTAACCGACATGATCGCCGCGTTGGATGGTTCGGGTTTGCAGGATGCGGCCATGCAAGGAAACCACCGGCTGCAGCGGATTGGCGGCGCCGGCCACCGGTGCTATGCCGTACAGCGCCGCACCGGGCCGGACCAGGTCGAACTGATAGTCGCGGCCGAGAAAAATCCCGGAGGAATTGGCCAGGCTGGCGGCTACTTGCGGCAGGCGCTGCCGCAATGCGTTGAAGCGCGCCAGCTGGCTGGCGTTCATCGGATGGTTGTGGTGTTCGGCGCAAGCCAGATGACTTATCAGGAACAGCGGCGGGATGCTTTGCAGGAAGCGCGGATCGGCCAGCCAGGCTTCGGCTTCGGCCGCCGGCAAGCCCATGCGCGACATGCCGCTATCGACCTGGATGATGGCCGGCAGCGGCCGTTGCAGCGACTCCGCCAGCGCGTGCCAGCTTTGGATTTGTTGCAGGCTGTTGAGTACTGGCGTCAAGCCGTGGGCGATGAATTCCTGTTCCGCACCGACTGGCGGACCATGCAGCACAAACACTTGTGCCGTTGCCGGCAAATGCGGCCGCAATGCAATGCCCTCATCCAGATGGGCGACAAAAAAATGCCGGCAACCTTCCGCCGCCAGCGCCGGGCCGACCCGTTCTGCGCCCAAGCCATAGGCGTCGGCCTTGACGGCTGCGCCGCAGATGGCCGATCCCGCTTGCTGGCGGAGAAAACGATAATTGCTGCGCAGGGCGTCGAGGTCGACGGTCAGGATGGCGCCGGCATGTGCCGCTTGTGGATGCATGGTCTGTGTGGTTAAGAAAACGTGATGTCTGCTGCGGCAGGGGCTGACTCAGGCTCAAGCTCAAGCGCACTTAAGCATAAGCAGGATGCGCCGCCTGCGCACCGTGTTTGCTGTAACGGCCGACCGCCAGGTCATCCGAAGCAATCGCCGGCCGCTTGCCGGAAATCAGATCCGACAGCAGTTGCGCCGAGCCGCAAGACATGGTCCAGCCGAGCGTGCCGTGGCCGGTATTCAAAAACAGATTGCGAATGTGGGTGGCGCCGACGATCGGCGTGCCGTCCGGCGTCATCGGCCGCAAGCCGGTCCAGAAGCTGGCGGCGGCGGTGTTGCCGGCGCCCGGGAACAGGTCGTTGACTACCATCTCCAGGGTGGCGCGACGCTGTGGCTTGAGCGTCTTGTTGAAGCCGACGATTTCCGCCATGCCGCCGACCCGGATGCGATCGTCGAAACGGGTGATGGCGATCTTGTAGGTTTCGTCGAGGATGGTCGAGACCGGCGCCGCTTCGACATCGACAATCGGCACAGTGATCGAATAACCTTTCAACGGATACACCGGAATCTGCAGCAGCGAGCCGAGGAAGCCAGTCGAATAGGAGCCCAGCGCCACTACGTAGCTATCGGCTTGCAAATGTTCCGGGCCGCACTGGACGCCGGCGATCTCGCCGTTGGCCAGGGTCAGCGCATCGATCTGCAGGTTGTAGCGGAAGCGCACGCCCAGCTTTTCCGCCATCTTGGCCAGGCGGGTGGTGAACATCTGGCAATCGCCGGTTTCATCGTTAGGCAGGCGCAAGGCGCCGCTCAATTTGTGCTTGACCGCTTCCAGCGCCGGTTCCGCCAGCGCCAGCTGATCCGGTGTCAGCAATTCGAACGGCACGCCACTGTCTTGCAGCACCTGGATATCCTTGGCGGCGTCGTCCAGCTGTTGCTGGCTGCGGAACACTTGCATGGTGCCAAGCTGGCGGCCTTCGTAGGCGATGCCGGTATCGGCGCGCAAGACCTTGAAGCAGTCGCGGCTGTATTCGGCCAGGCGCACCATGCGTTCCTTGTTAACGGCGTAGCGGGGGGCGCTGCAGTTGCGCAGCATCTGCCACATCCAGCGCAACTGGAACAGGGTGCCGTCCGGCGTGATCGAGAGCGGCGCGTGTTTTTGCAGCATCCACTTCAGTGCTTTGAGCGGGATGCCGGGTGCGGCCCAGGGCGAGGCGTAGCCGGGGGAGATCTGGCCGGCGTTGGCAAAACTGGTGTCTTGCGCCGGGCCCGGCAGGCGGTCGATGACCGTCACTTCATGGCCGGCGCGCGCCAGATAATAGGCGCTGGTGACGCCGACCACACCGCTGCCAAGGATCAGAACTCGCATCTTGAATCTCCGTAACGCCTGAATTGGTTTTGAATTACAGGAATAAGCGCTATGCTAATGGCTAATTTCCAGCATTTGTTACTGTATAGATCGATATATTCAGGATTTAACACTAAAAACATCAACAAATTCGAGACATGAGAATCTACAAGGAATCAAGCCGCACCCTGGACAAGCTGGACCGTCATATTTTGCGTTTGCTGCAACAGGACGGCCGCATGTCGATGAAGGATCTGGGCGAGCAGGTCGGCTTATCGATCACGCCCTGTATCGAGCGCGTCAAACGGATGGAACGCGATGGTGTCATCGACGGTTATTACGCCCGCGTCAACCCGGCCGCGGTCGGCGCCAAGCTGCTGGTTTTCGTCGAGATTACGCTGAATCAGAAATCGGCGCATGCCTTCGAACAGTTCCGGCGCGAGGTGCTGCGGATTCCGGAAGTGCTGGAATGCCATCTGGTGTCGGGGGATTTCGATTACCTGATCAAAGCCCGCATCCGCGAGATGGCGGAGTATCGAAAACTGTTGGGTGACATGCTGCTGCAACTGCCCGGCGCGGCGCAATCCAAGAGCTATGTTGTAATGGAGGAAATCAAGGAGACGCTGGCATTGTCGATGGAGAGCAAGTAGCGGCGGCTTCCTGGGTTTCATCACGTGAATTCTTCCAAATTACAACATCAACGGAGATCGCAATTGAAGCTACTCACCCTGATCGCGGCAACCTTGCCGTTCCTCGGTTCACCCGCCTTCGCGCAAACATCGCAGCCGCAACCCACCGCAATTACCGCATTCGTCTCGGTCAACCTGCTGCCCATGGACAGCGACCGTATCGTGCGCGACCAGACGGTGCTGGTCGAGAATGGCAAAATCGTCGCTATCGGATCGGCAGTGCCGATTCCAGACAAGGCGCGCGTCATCGACGGCCACGGCGCCTTTCTCTCGCCCGGGCTGGCCGACATGCACGTCCATTCGGACACCACCGGCGACATGCTGGTCTATCTCGCCAATGGCGTCACTACAGTATTGAATATGGGAGAGGCATCCAATGGTTTCATGGCGGAAGTGCGGCCTGAGATCAACCGCGGCAAGATCGCCGGGCCGCATGTTTACGCCGGTTTCCTGGTCGACGGTACGCCGCAATACGGCCATTTCGTGGTGGCCACGCCGGGGCAAGCGCGCGCCATAGTCGGCCTGGCAAAAACCAATGGCTACGAATTCATCAAGGTCTACAACAATCTGTCGCCAGCCAGTTTCCAGGCGCTTATAGAGGAAGGCCGGCGCCAGCAGATTGCCGTCATCGGCCACGGCGTCACCCGGGTCGGGCTGGAACGCCAGCTCGATGCTGGCCAGGTCTTGGTGGCCCATGCAGAAGAATTTTTTTATACGACATTCGCCCATCCGGATAAAAAGAAACCGGCTGCGTCAGAGCAGATGAACAGTGCGCCGGATCCCGCCGAAATCCCGGCCGCAATCGCCTTCATCAAACGCAACAAGGCTTTCATTACGGCAGACATCATCACCTATGCAACGATTGCGCAACAGTGGGGCAAACCGGAAGTCGTCGAACGCTATCTGCATATGCCGGAAATCCGCTACGTGACGCCTGCGCGGCGGATTCGCTGGCGCGAAGACGATTATGCAGAGCGCAAAGGCAGTCTCAACGCCAGGCTTGAATTCTTGCAGCGTTTCATCAAAGAGATGGCGCAGGCCGATGTGCCCCTGGTGACCGGCACCGATGCGCCGGCCATTCCTGGCCTGGCGCCCGGCTTCTCCTTGCACGATGACATGCGGGCCCTTGAGCAAGCCGGCCTCAGCAGATACCAGGTGCTTTCTGCAGCCACCCGCACCCCGGGCGAATTGATTCGCCGTTCGGTGCCCAATGCCGAGCCGTTTGGCACGATCAAGGTAGGCAATCGCGCCGATTTGATTCTGTCCGCGAAGAATCCGCTGGACGATCTTGCCACGCTGCGGACCCCGCTTGGCGTCATGGCCAACGGCAATTGGCACGCAGAACCCGAGCTGCATGCACTGCTGGATCAGGTCGCAACCAAGTACGACCGCGCTTTCAAGCCCTAATTTAGCCGGCGCTCTCTATCAAGCTGATTTCGATGCGTTCCTTGCCCTTGCCGATATTCTTGCGTTTCAGCTTGAGCGCGCCGACTTCTGCAGTCGAGCGCGGATGGGTGCCGCCGCAAGCCATTTTGGCGAATCCCGCGACTTCCCAATAGCGCCGTTGCGCCGCTTCGTCGGTGAAGGCGGTGACGATAGGCAGGTCGGCTTGCAGCAGGGCTGCCACTTCGGTTTCTATCTGCGGAAACAATTCCGCAATACTGCCTTCATAGGCAAAATCGATGCGCGACTTGTCGGCCGAAATATGGGAGCCGATACGCTCTATCCCGGGCCGCAGCTGGCACACCAGTTGCAGCACCATCTCGGCGGCAAAGTGCAGCCGCATCAGGCGATGGCGGCGTTCCCAGTCGATCAGGATCTCGACTTCGCTGCCGGCCTGAAGACCATGTCCCGGGGCAAGCGTGTAGAGAATATCTAGCCCATTTTTTTCTGCGGACAGCACGGGATGGCCGGCCAGGCTGCCGTGGTCGCTTTCCTGGCCGCCCGAAAAGGCGAAGAAAATAGTCTCGGCGAGGCGGATACGGTCGTTATCGACGGCAACCACCCGAGTCTTAAGCGTGGTGCGATAGGGATCTTGCCAGAAGAGCTTGTGTGTCATGGCCGGCCGGAATAATGGAAGCTGCGATAAGGATAAAGGATAGAGAATAGCAAAAGGGGGCGAGCTCGGCACTCGCCCCCCTTTTTTCTAAGCTTTAGAACTTGCCATCCCTGAAATCCTGGATCGCCTGCTCCACCTGCTCGCGGGTGTTCATCACGAACGGTCCCCACTGTGCAATCGGCTCGTTCAGCGGCCGCCCGGCAATCAGCAGGAAGCGGCTGTTGCCTTGCGCTCGCAGGCTGACGCCGGCGGCGTCGGCCTGGTTGCTCAAGATCGCCATGCGGCCTGCCGGCGCGCTACGGCCATCTTCACCGATGCGCAATTCTCCTTCGAACACGTACAGGAAAGCATTGTGGCTCGCCGGTATCGGCAAATCCAGCTGCTGGCCGGCTTCCAGCTGCAGGTCCAGATACAGCGGCTCGGTGTGCGGCCTTTGCACCGCGCCGGCGGTGCCGAAAGCGGAACCGGCAATCACTTTCACCTTGACGCCGGGCTGGGGCGACACTTGCGGGATTTCGCTGGCCTGCAGGTCGCGATAGCTGGGGGCGATCATCTTGTCGCCCGAGGCCAGGTTGAGCCACAGCTGGAAACCGCTCATCAGGCCGTCTTCCTGTTCCGGCAGTTCCGAATGCACCAGCCCGCTGCCGGCGGTCATCCACTGCACGCCGCCTGCTTGCAGCAAGCCTTCGTTACCGGCATTGTCGCGATGGCGCATGCGGCCGGCCAGCATGTAGGTCACGGTTTCAAAGCCGCGGTGCGGATGGTCGGGGAAACCGGCGAGATAGTCTTCCGGCTGGTCCGAGTGGAAGTTGTCGAGCATCAGGAACGGATCGAGACGCTGTTGCAGATCGTGCGTCAAAACCCGCACCAGGCTGACCCCAGCGCCATCCTGGGTGGCGACGCCGGTGACCAGGCGTTCGAGTTGGCGATTGAAAACCGGTTTGTTCATAAAATTCTCCGTTGCTTGATAGCGACTGCGCGTCTTAGCTCATTTTTTGGCTTACTTTTTTCAGCTTGCCTTTTTCGAATCCGTATCAACCGCCGCCAGCATCAGCAAGGCACCGATGATCGAGATATTTTTCAGGAAATTGATCATCTGGTTTTGCGCATTGGCTGGATCTGCCTGCCAGAAGCGGTGGGCGGTCAGGGTCGCGGCGACCGTGAACAGCGCCACGATGATGGCTACCGGGCGTGTCTGCCAGCCGGCCATGATTGCCAGGCCGCCGCCGAGTTCAACCAGGATGGTGGCAAGCACCGCGAAAGTAGCGAGCGGTACGCCGAGACTGGTCATATAACCGACCGTGCCGGAAAAGCCGGCGATCTTCATGGCGCCGGAAATGACGAACAGCGAAGCCAGCAGGACGCGGCCGATGCGATACAGGTTTGGCGAAATTTGCATGATATTTCCAATCTTTAAGTAAGTTGTAATACGTGAGTTGTGGCGTAAGTGGGCACTAGCTTTCACATCGCCGCATTCACTGATGATTGCATCCCGATGGCAGCGAACAAGGCCATCTTAATCCTCTTGCGGATGGCGGGATATTGATTATCTTGCGATAATCAATATCTAATTATTAGATATAGTTGAGTTGCCATGAATATCGAAAGACTGTCGCTGGATCAATTGCGGGTATTCGCCCAAGTCGCCGATAGCGGCAGTTTCCTGGCTGCGGCGCGGGCACTGACACGTGCCCAGTCGGCGGTCAGCTATGCGATCAGCACGCTGGAAGGCCAGCTCGGCCTGCCGCTGTTTGACCGCAGCAGCTACCGGCCGCAACTCACCGCTGCCGGCATCGAGCTGTTGCGCGATGCACGCCAGGTACTGGATCAGGTCGATGCGCTGCAGGCACGCGCCGCCGCCTACGCACAAGGGCAGGAGTTGGAGATCACCCTGGCGCTAGACGTGTTTTTCCCGACCTCGGCGCTGGTGACGTTGCTGGGCGATTTCCGCCAGGCCTTTCCCGGCGTCACGGTGCGCCTGGAAATCGAAGCGCTGGGCGCCGTCGCCGAGCGCGTGATCGACGGCGAAGCGATGCTCGGTGTGCTCGGCACCTTGCCGATCATCCCACCCAATCTGCTGCATGTCAGTTTGCCGACGGTGCTGCTGGTCGGCGTGGTGGCGCCAAGCCATGCGCTGGCGCAGATCAGCGGCCGCATTCCCAGCCATGTACTGGAGCAGCAGGTGCAACTGGTGCTGAGCGACCGCAGCGCGCTCACCGCCAATCAGGATTTTTCGGTGCACTCCGCGCTGGCCTGGCGCATGAGCGATCTCGGCACCAAGCACGCTTTGCTGCGAGCCGGCCTGGGCTGGGGTTATATGCCGCAGCATGTGGTGGCCGACGATCTGGCCAGCGGCCGGCTGGTACGTATCCAGACCACCGGCCATCCGCCGCAAGGCGCGGCGCTGCCAATGCAATGCGTGTACCGCCCCGATCGCGAGGTTGGCCCGGCGCTCAGCTGGTGGCTGGATGCGCTGGCAAAGCTGACCAGCCTGGGCTAACAAAAAAACAGCGCCCCGGAGAGCGCTGTTGCATCGGCCGTCGAAAATCACGGTTGGCGGTATGCTTATTTACCCGGCTTGACTAACGGTATCGACATCTCGTGAAAGAAAATGTTTTTCGGATCGAAGGCCTGCTTGGCCTTGATCAGATTGTCGAGCTTGTCGCCGTAATACAATTCCAGCCACCTGGGATCAACTGTTTTATGCGCGTCATCAATGTATTTCATGTCAACGTCGGGGTAGTTGATGTAACAGCCCTCATAGCGCCCGGTCGAGTCGGCGTAGGGTTTGCCGCCCTGGTCTGCAAAGACTGCGGAATAGAAGGTGCGGATCCAATCTACATGCAACGCTTCGATTTCGGCGGCAATGCTTTCGTCCTTCGTGGGTAGCGCCCAATAGGTTTGATATTGGGCTTTCAGCAGCGACTTGCGTTGATACACCGAGCTGGCCCCGGTTACTGGCGCGGGTGCCGCGTTGATGGCGCCGCCGTAAGAATCGATCTGAACCAGCGACTGGGTTTGCGCCGTGTCATCGTTGTTCAGGTTGTTCCACAAGGCGTCTATTTCGGTTTCCCCGAAATTGCCGACCTGGTACGACGATTTGTATTTGCCGCGCTGATTGTTGCCGGAACCATTCAGCATTTGGGTCAGGTACAGCCAATCCATATGCAAGGCGTCGTCCAGCGGGGCCTTCACCCGCAGTTCCAAGCCAGCGCGCGGATGGCGCAGCGGCGCCAGGTTCGGCAGTAAAAATGTATCGCCGATCAGCGGTGTGAAGCCTGCTGCCTGCGTCATGGTGTTAACGAAATTGACCAAAGGCTGGCTATTGGCGGGGTTGGCAGTACCGTCGCTGCCGGTGTATTGAATCGCCAGCGCCACCGAGCCAGTTGATCTGTGGTTGAATTTACCCAGCACAAACAAGCCGCCATTAGCCTTGGCCGGATCCAGGCTATTCCAGTCGCTGTCGTGATCGCTGAACCATTGCCAGTAGGCCTGCAAAAACGTGCCGAATTGATCCTTGCCGACTTGATCCCACTGCTCCCACGGGAACTCCAGCACCAGCCAGTATGCTTCGCGCGGAGCCTCCGGCAGATCCGCGAAATAATAATTGGTGATAATGCCGTAATTGCCGCCACCGCCGCCGCAGCAAGCGGTGAACAGCGCCAGATCGTCGCCCGTGCTGGTGCGCTCCACCGTTTTCAGCACCACGCTCGTGCCATTCGTGGACGGCACCAGGATATCTACCGCCGACAACCAATCGACCGTCAAGCCATGCTTGCGTGACAGCAGCCCGTAACCGCCGCCGCAGATATGGCCGCCTGCGCCCACCGAATAGCAGGAACCGGCAGGAATGGTCTTGTCGGATAGCTTGTACAAAGCGGCGTAGCCATCCCAGTTCTGTGAACCGGAGGCGATGCGGAATTTATAAGTGGCGTTGGACTTGTGCGGCGCGATCTTGCCGTGCTTGTCATACTGCATGCCCGACATCAAGCCCAGATCGATGATCGCCAGCGGCTTTACGCCGGGTTGCGCCTTCGTTAACGCATTCGATACGAATCCTTCGTAGCAATGGCCGCCGCTGCGCACCGTCAGGCGATAACCTTTAGCCAGGGCGTCGTTCGCGGCGGCTTCCACTTCGGCGGCGGTTTTACAAACGTAAATCATCCTGGCGCCGTCATCGCCAACTTGCGGCCAGCGCAAATTGAAGCCTTTTTTCAGGGTTTGATAGCGTGCATCGTCTTTGGTGACAGGGACAAAATCGGACATACAAAATCTCCAGTGGTGAGGGGAAAATTGCAATCGAATTTGATGCGTCGAGTACTGCATCGGCAGCTGATCGCAAGAGGGATCCGGTAACCATATAACAACATCACGGCCCACAGCTAGCTGTCACTTCTTACAGGTACATTTTGAAAAGGCTGCGGCGCCGGCACGCAGGCGCTGGAGCCTGGCTAACGCTTGCCGGTTGCACCGGCAGGTGCTGTCCGGCACAATACCGCCAGCTGCCGTCCAGGTATGAGTTCTCCAAATCCAGCCCCCATATTGATGCAAAAAATAAAATACCCCGAGCAGCTTTTAATGCTGGCCTACCTCGCGCGCTGGCTGCTGCTGGCGTCCGTGGTTGGCGCTCTGGCCGGCCTGGCGTCGGCGCTTTTGCTGCGGTCGCTGGAGTGGGCCACGGATACCCGCAACGCCCATCGCTGGCTGTTGTGGCTGCTACCGCTGGCGGGGTTTGCGGTCGGGCTGGTTTATCACCTGCTGGGCAAATCGGTTGAGGGCGGCAACAACCTGCTGATCGATGAAATCCATGATCCCCAGCGTATCGTGCCGAAGCGCATGGCGCCCATGATTTTGCTGGGCACGGTGATTACCCATTTGTTCGGCGGCTCGGCCGGCCGCGAGGGCACCGCGGTGCAGATGGGCGGCGCGCTGGCCGATGTGATTACCCGCATCACCCGGCTGGGCCCGGACCAGCGCCGCATCCTGCTGATGGCCGGCATCAGCGCCGGTTTTGCCTCGGTGTTCGGCACGCCGCTGGCCGGCGCCGTGTTCGGGCTGGAAGTGCTGGCCATCGGCCGCCTGCGTTATGACGCCATCCTGCCCTGTTTCATCGCCGCCATCATCAGCGATCAGATCCCGGCTTTGCTCGGGGTCCAGCATACCCACTATGCGATTCCCTTCGTGCCGCATTTCGGCATCGGGATTTTTGCCGCGACGCTGGCGGCCGGCATCGTGTTCGGTGTGGTCGGCATGGGCTTTGCACAAGCCACCCACGGCTTGTCGCGCCTGATCAAGCGTCTCATCAAGTTCCCGCCGCTGCGGCCGTTTTCCGGCGGCGTGGCGGTACTGTTGCTGGCCATGTTGCCGAGCACTGACAAGTATCTGGGATTGGGGATTCCGACCATCGTCGAGGCCTTCGAGAAGCCGCTGCCGGTCTACGACTTCGCCGGCAAAATCGTCTTCACCGTAGTCACCCTGGCGTCCGGCTTCAAGGGCGGCGAGGTGACGCCGCTGTTCTACATCGGCGCCACGCTGGGCAACGCCCTGGCGCAACTGCTGGCGCTGCCGATCCCGCTGCTGGCCGGGCTGGGATTCGTAGCGGTCTTCGCCGGCGCCGCCAATACGCCGATCGCCTCGACCATCATGGCGATCGAATTATTCGGGCCGGACATCGGCGTGCTGGCCGCGATTGCCTGCGTTGTCAGCTATCTGTTTTCCGGCCACACCGGGATTTATCATGCGCAACGGATAGGCCAGGGCAAGCGCATGGAGTAGTAGTTCAGCTGCAACTCAACTGCCGTTCAGCCGCCGTTCAGCTCTGATTCAGCCGAACTTGCGCACCGCATCCAGCGCCAGACCGGCGCCGATGCTGCCGAACAGATCGCCTTCCACCGCTTTCGCCGAGGGCACCAGGGCGGCAATCTTGTGGCGCAGCAGTTGCACACCGCTCGAGCCGCCGGTAAAAAATACCGTATCCACTTGCGCCGGCGTCACACCGGCATCGCGCAGCAGATTGCTGACGGTGTCTTCCACCGTGCCCACCAGATGCGCGATGCTGGCGTTGAATTGCTGCCGGGTCAGGCTCAGGGCCTGGTTCGGCGCGATGCGATCCAGGCTGAGTTGCACCGTCTCGGCGTCGGACAAGCCGATCTTGCCCTGTTCCACTTGCAATGCCAGCCAATGCCCGGCGCGCTGCTCAACCAGATCCAGCAGCCGGCCGAATTTTTCGCGCTCGACGGTTTCGCGCTGTACATCCTTCAACTGCTGCCAGGCCTTGCGCGTGTAAATCTGGTTGATGGTGTGCCAGGTCGCCAGGTTGAAGTAGTAACTGGAGGGCACCTCGCTATTGTTCACCAGGCGGCTGCCCAGCCCCAGCATCGGCATCACGCTCGACAAGCTCAAGTATTTATCGAAATCGGTACCGCCGATATGGACCCCGCCGGTGGCCAGGATATCGTCGCGCCGTTCGCTCTGGGCAGCGCGCTGCGGCGACAAGCGCACCAGTGAAAAGTCAGAGGTGCCGCCGCCGATATCGACGATCAGCACCAGTTCCTCGCGCTCGATATCTGATTCATAATCGAAGGCGGCAGCGATAGGTTCGTATTGGAAAGCGATGTGCTGGAAACCCACCGAGCGGGCGATTTCCGCCAGCGTATCTTCGGCACGCTGGTCGGCAGCCGGATTATCGTCGACAAAAAACACCGGGCGGCCCAGCACCACGCTTTGGAAATCCCTGCCGGCGGCGTGTTCGGCGCGGGTTTTCAATTCAGCGATGAAATGGGTCAGCAAGGCACGGAATGGAAGCGCCCGGCCGCCGACTTCGGTCTGGGCGTCGATCAGGCTGGAGCCGAGCAAGCTTTTCAGGGAACGCATCAAGCGCCCCTCGTAACCGGCCAGATAGCCGCTCAGCGCGGCACGGCCGAAGCTGAAAGCATCGTCCTCGGCGTTAAAGAAGACCACCGACGGCAAAGTCACTTTGCCGTCTTCCAGCGGCAGCAAGGCGTTGTGTCCAGGCCTGCTCCAGCCAACTGTGGAATTAGACGTACCGAAATCCACGCCGCAAGCGCTAGTCATACGCAGACCTCACAAATAAAAAAGGGGCCGGCTATGGTATACCAAATGTGGCTTGCTTCCATGGGTAGTACACGGATAACAACAGCAAACTTTGATGATTGAGAGCGGATTGGCAACAAGGTCGCTGGATTGGTGTTGCCACATGGGAAATTTACAGTTTTTTTGTGTATCCCTTATCCTTATCACCAGCGCGAAAAATGCTCCTCAGTCACCCCCACCAGATGTTCCACCGGCCGTGGCGCAGCATTGCGTTCCGCCTTGACCCAGCCGCAGAAACTGCCTATCGGCTGGATATAACGGGTGGCGGCGATCAGCAGGTTCTTGTTTTCACGGCGGGCGCCTTCCGGCATGAATTGCAGATCGAGCAAACCGTCGTCGGTATAGATATGCCAGGGCGCCAGCGGCGCAGCTGGGTCGTACTCGAAACGCACGTGGCCGAGCGCATGCAGCTGGCCGTCTAGCCACAGTACGTTTTCCTGCTTGCCGAAATAACCGGCTTGCAGATTGAAGCCGATATCCAGCCCATGCGCCGAGGCCCAGCGCCATTCGGTATTGCGCGCCAGTAAGCCATTCGAATAATCAAAGCTGGCGACGCCACCGTCCAGGTCATAGCGCTGCTCGCCCACCCGTACTTCACCATTGAGCGGCATGCCCGGTGATTTCTGGGTGGCGTGCACCGAGCCGTGCACAATCGGCCCGACTGCCAGCAGCAAGGGTGCGGCATGGCTGGCGTCGAATTCAGCCTCAAGCTCGAATTGCTCGCATTGCAAACTGAGTTGATATTTGCCTTCACGCTGATCGCCGGCGGCTGGCGGCCGATAGTCAATCCGGTTGCCGAAACAATGGAACCGGCTAGGGCCGCTGGCTTGATCGCTGACTTTTGCGCTCAGGCCGGGTATGCCGTCTTGCGAAAAACCGGCAATTTGCTTGCCTTGCTGACGATCGAAGACATAGGCGAAAGCAGTGTTGGTCCAGCCGACGTCGACAATCGCGATGCCGCACAGCAATTGCGGTGTCGATAGCGCTACGTATTGCCAGCGTTTGTGGTGAAAGCGTCGCCATAGGCTGTTGCGCGCATACGGCGCGGCCAGGGTCGACCAGTCGATAGCACCGGTCTGGCCGGCATAACGCCCCATGCGCGGCTGGCCGTCGGCATCGACGACATTGGCCGGAGCCGTGGGCAGGCCCTGCGACAATGGGGAAATCATGGGTGACTGATAAGACATCAGTGAGTTTCGAGCAGTTTTTTTAACGCGGTCAGGTCGTGCTGAATAGTGATGCTGAGGTGACGGCTGGGGCAGCTTGATGGCACGGGTGTCTCCTGGCGATGGGCTGGGAATGTCTGATCGCATTCTAGAAATGCATGTTACGGATCGCCTGGCTTTCTGTCCACTGTCTAACACTGTCTAAGATACCTGCTCGTGATGTCAGGCGCTACCATTTACAATGGCGGGTTGCTCTTTGATTTATACAATTAGGCGGCTGATTCACGGCAATATCCGATATGTTTTCATTTTTGCAATTTATCTTCGTAACTACTGCAGGCAACCCGATTGTTTTTCGAACCAGACCGACTTAATTTCTTCCGGCCGCTGGCTGGCAAGCACCGTGGCGTGGTGGTGGCTTGCGTGCGGGCGCTGTATGAACGGCTGCATGGCCCCAGCGCCGACTACGGCCAGAACCTGACGCGCGACGGCTTGCGCGATCTGTTGCTGCCGGTGGTGCAGGAAGCGCGCCAGATCATGCTGATGCAAGAAGAGGCGGCAGCCGGCACGGAGCTGGCTGACGACGATTTCATCCCGGCCGGCGCCGACGATCAGCAAAGCAGCAGCGCGCTGTTGCGGACCCTGCTCAGGGACGGCTGGCTAGAAACCTTCGGCGACCGCGCCGGCCTGGTCACCGCTTACCGCTTTACCCGTGCCGGAAAATTGTTTGCCGAAGCGTTCTGGGCCATCGACCGGCGCAGCGCCCGCACTCGTCAGCGCAATGTGCGCAGCTGCCGCAATGCGCTCAACGCCGCACTGCGCAATGTCGATGCCTACGATCTGATCGACGCTTACGACTATGCCGAAAAAGTCATCAGCGATTTGTCGGAAGGCGTCGATTATTTCCAGGAGCTGGTGCGGCGTTTGATGCTGGAAGCATCGCAAACGCCGTGGGACGGTTTCATGGAATTTCTCGACCGCTTCGAAAAGGAATTCAAGAAGCAGCTGACCGCCGATAGCATCGAACGCCATCGGCAGGCGATCCGCGATGTGATCGCGCGTTTGCATAGCCTGGAACAAGACAAGTCACTGGCGCTGGAAGAGCAGCTCAACGATATCGCTCGCTGGGCCAGCCAGGAACGGCAAGGGCCGTCGACTTTGGAGTGGATGCTGGATCGCATCGAAGAAATGGTGGAGGCGGCTTGCACCACCAAACATCCGGAGCTGATCAAGGCCATGAGCGTGTATATGCAGCGCGCCGCCAGCATCGTGCAGCAGGCGCTGATGCTGCGCGGCGGCCAGACCCGCCAGGCTTATAGCCTGGCCATCAGCAAGACTGCCAAGCTCAGCGGCGCAGCCCAGAATGCATTTCTGGAGCGTATCGGCGCCGCCATCGCCCCGGCCGAAATCCGCCTGCTCGATCCGGCCGCGTTCAAGTTGCGCAGCGCCTCGCAACGGCGCAAGGCCCTGACCGTGACGGCACAGCCGAAAGTGACGCGCGACGCCAGGCTGGCGGCCGCCATGTATCGCGCCGAAGCCGACGCCTTTGCCTTGTCCAACGACGACATCGTGCACCGGATCCGCGCCGAACTGCGCTTGCGCGACCGGCCGATCCGGCTGTCGACGCTGCCGGTGGCTACCACCACCGATGTCCTCAACAATATGCAAGTAGTGGAAGCCGTGCGCGGTGCGCGCGATGAACGGCTGACCGTGCAGAAATTGCCGAGCAAACTCTGGAACGAGTTCTATGCCGGCGACGATTATCAGATCGAGATGAAACATGACACTGAATGAAACACTGAACGAACAACTGGCAGTTCACCATTTGTCGCTGGAACGGTTTCGCGAAATCGTCGGACGCTTGTTTGCCGCCGGCATCGTGCTGCGCGAAGAAGACGGTGTCGAGCAGCGCTTGTATGACGACGCGCGCCGTATCGAAACATGCCTGGGCGACTATTTCGGGCTCGGCGGCTTTCGGCTTGAACATAATCTGAAAGGTGAATTTTTCCGCCTGTATGCGCCCGGTGCAGAAGTGCCAGGCATGCCGGAAGACGGGCTGGAACCGGTGCCGGGTTTGCGCGCCAGGCTGTCGCCGGATTTTGTGGCGGCGGCATTGGCGCTGCGCTTCCAGTATCAGCAAGGCTTGTCGGAAGGCGGCAACCGCCTGACCGATTCGGGTGAGGTCTTGACGCGCTTTGAAGAATTGTCGGCCACCCTGCAGACGCAATTGAAACGCGCTCTGCCGCCGACCAGCATCGAGCGGCAGCGTTTGCTCAACGATCTGAAACGGCATCGCTTGATCCGGCTGGCCGCCAATTTTTCGATGGATGATGAAGACGCCTTGCTGGCGATCCGGCCGACCATTCTTGGCATCATCAGTGACGATATGCTGGAAGCTGCGTTGGAATCGGAACCGCAGCTGGTGGAAGCCGGTGCTGAAGTTGAGGCCGAGGTAGAGCAAGCCAGCCCGCAACTCATGACAGAAGAAGAAAACATCGAAGAAAGCATTGAAGGAAACATCGAATGAAGCTGGATAAACTGATCCTGGTGAACTGGGGCGCCTTGCGCTCGCAGGAATACCCGATGGGCAATATGACTTTGCTGACCGGCCCCACCGGCTCCGGAAAATCGACCATGCTGGATGCCTTGCAAACGGTAATGACGGCGGTCTACCAGAATATTTTCAGCTATAACCCGGGGCAGGATGAAACCACCCAGGGCGCGCGTAACGGCAAGACCAAGCGCACCTTGTGGTCTTACATCGTCGGCGCCGAGGATAATTTGTTTGCTCGTCCGAACGGCGCGCACGGTTATATCGCCGCAGTGTTTAAACCGAGCGAGGGCGAGGAAGGGCGTGAGTTCACGGCGCTGGTTGCGGCCTCGGCCCGGGTCGATGGCGCCGGCGAAAGGCGCCAGGCGGTATCGGAACGGCTGGCGTTGCTGATCATCGACGGCGTTGCGCTGCAATTGGGCGATCTGACCTCGACCGAGATCGACGGCGGCATGGCAGTGGTTGCGGTTGAAAAGATCGAGCACCACCTGTCCGGAAAATATCGCGGCATCACCAATTTCCGCGACAGCAAGCGCGAATATCTGTGCCAGTTGTATGGCCGCTTTCGCGGTCAGAAAACGGTTTCCTTTGCCGAAGCCGAAAGCGCCGCTCGGGCCTGGAGCCAGTCGATAGCGCACAAGCCTATCGGCAGCGTCGACGATCTGGTCAAGCACCAGATCCTGGAACTGGACACCACGCAACTGTCGCAGCGCATCGGCCAGATCAGCAAACTGATGCGGCAGGTCAACGAGTTGCGCAAGGAAGGCGAGCGCCTGAGCGACAACGTCAAGCGGTTGGAGTCGCTTGGCAAAGCTGTCGGCGATACGGCGCGCGCGCATCAAGCGGCATGCCAGTCGCAGCTGCTGGTGTCGTCGCTGGCTTTGCGTGAAGACCAGCGCCAGCTGGAAGCGGCCACTTCTGCGATCGAAGGCTTGCAGCTGCTCATCAGCGATGAAACCGAGAGCGCCGATAAACTGGAGCAGGACCGTAACGCCAAGAACCGCAGCCTGACGCAGATCCACGCGCAAATGATGGGCATCCCTGCGGCCGAACAAAAGACCCGGATTCAAAATCAGATCGAGCAAAACGACGGCAAGATCAAGGCTGTGTTCAATGCCTTGCAACAGAATGCGCTGCTGGCCCAGCAATTGGAAACCGCAGCGCGCAGCGTGGCCGGCATGCAGATTCCGCCGCAGCAAAAAGAGATTGCCAACGCCGCCCGCCAGGTAGTGCTGGCGCTGTCGGCCGCCGGCACGCTCGATCTCGCTACGCATCTGCGCAGCATCGCCGAACTGGCCAAGGCGGACGAAGTGGACGTACTGAAATCGCTGATGCTGGTCAACGACTTTGAAGGCGTCGATACCGCCTTGGCAAAATTGCATGGCGCGCTGGCCGGCACCGAACACAGTTTTGTTTCCGCCTTGCATACGCAAATTGCGCAATTGCGCGCCGCCGAGCACGAGGCCTTGCGCCATGAAAAAGACGCCGCTTCACGCAAAGCCAATCTGGCCGAAGGCGGCGCTGATTATCCGCAACATATCCGTCACGCATTGAAGGAATTCCGCTCTGAACTGGGTGCTGCGCGGGCGCAGGTATTGTGCGACCTGGTGGAGCCTCTGTCGGCGGAGTGGCAGGCCGCGATCGAAGGTTATCTGGGCGGCGCCCGTTTCAACCTGGTGGTGGACCAGGAGTGGGAAAGCAAGGCAATCGCATTCGTGAGGCAGAAGAAACTGCGGGCCAATGTGATCCAAGGCAGCTTCTGTCTGAAAAACCTGAAGGTAGAAAGAACCGCCAGCGATTCCATCGTGCATGAGCTCAGCACCGAACATCCGATTGCGCATGCTTATCTGCACGATCAGTTCGGCCAGGTGGTCAAGGTGGCCGATACCGAAGCCTTGCGCCATACCTCGCGCGGTTTGACCAAGGACGGTAAGGGCAGCGGCTCGCGCACCATGTTCACCGCCGATACCGATCTGCTGGTGTTCGGCCAGGAAGCCAAGCGCCTCGCCAAGCAGCGCGCCGAGCATGAGCATGCACAAGCAGAACAAGAGTTGACACAACTGCGCGCCCAGTTGCGCGAGTTGCAGGGTGCGCTGGCCTTGATGGGACAATTGCAATGTCCGTCGTTTGCTGCGATTGACGAGTTGGAGAATCTGGTGCGCGAGCTTGATGCTGCACGCCAGGATTTGAGCCGGCTCGATCTGACCCAGGTCAGCAAGCTGGAAGATGAAGCCGAAGCATTGAGCGTCGAGATCGCCGCTTTGGAGGCGCGTAAGACCGCCTGCAGCAAAAACATCGGCGGCCATGAAAAAGCCATACAAGGCCATCAGGCGGTGATGACACGCTTGAGTTTTGGCCTGAGCGGCAAACAGGCACGGGTCGATGGCGATAGCGGCAAGTTGCGCGATTTGTGCATCGTCAATGGCAGCTTGTCTTTCACCGCGCTGACGGACGAAGTCGCAGCATGGATGAATGAGGGCAGCTATTCGCAATCGCAGGCATCGAATAACGTCGCCAGGCAAACCGCGCTCAGCTGGCAGTTATATGGCGATGCGCGCAATGCACTGGGTGAATATCATGCCCATGCACGTATCGACGAACGGTTTGAAGTGGCCCAGGGCGAGGATCTGCGCGACGGCGATTTTGCGCCGCTGTATGCGCTGATGGTGGCTTTGCAAGAGCGCACTCGCGCGCAATTGACGCGGCAGAAAGATATCGGCCTGATCAAGAACCTGGAGCAGTTGCGCACGGCCGAAGCCTCGTTCAACGATGTTTTCACCAAGCAGTTTTGCTACGAGATCCGCAACGCCGTCGATACCGGCGTGCGGACCTTGAAGACGCTGAATACCGAACTCGACAAGCTCAAGTTCGGCACCGATAAGTTCCGCATCGATTGGTCGGAATGGATACCGGAATTCAAGGCTTATTACGATTTTTTCTGCGCCACCTCGGAAATGTCGGATACGCAAGAAGCCGGCAACCTGTTTGCCGACCCGGTGCTGAGCGCGGAAAATTGCCAGGTCCGGGATCGCCTGGTGCAATTGCTGTTGTCCGACGACGAAGACAAGGCGGTCAAGGAGTTACAGCGAGTTGCCGACTATCGCAATTACCGGCGCTACGAAATCTACAAGGAATCCGATACCGGCTCGCACGTGCGCTTATCGGAGTGGGGCACCGGCTCCGGCGGCCAGCTGGAAACGCCGGCTTACATCATTCACGCCGCCGTCGTCACCAACCGCCTCAAGCGTTTCGAGAAGGGCAACAGCCTGCATCTGCTGGTCAACGACGAATCGTTCGCCAAGATGGATGAAGGGCGCGCACGCGATGTCTTGAAGTTCTTGCGCGATCACCTCGGCATGCAATTGATCTGCGCCATGCCAACCAAGCACGCCGGCGCCATCAAGCCGGAATTCTCGCGTGAATGGAGTTTCAGCCGCACCGTCGCCGATGGCAATGGCGAAGTTGGCTTCGTCTCGGAATCGGATGAGCGCGAACTGCGCTCGGACAAGCTGCGTGAGTTGTGGGAACTGCGGCGGGCCCAGGTGCGCGAACAGGCGCAGATCAATTTTGAAGCGGCCGAGCAAGCGGCGTGAGTGCGCTCGCGAGCTTGTCTCGGATTTGGCTCATGATCATGGCGCACGATCTGACTTATGCATTGACCTTGGTCGGCCGCCGTTTGAAAAAGTCCACCGCGTGCTGGCGTGTCTTGATGTTCGCCAGCGTGGCGGCAGGATCGAGGCCGAAGCGTCTTGCCGATCCGCTTACCAGGCTTTTTTGCAGATCGTTGGGCGCGCTCGCTAGCGCCGGTTGCACCAAGGCCGCGCCTGGCGCCGCAATGTCGGGCAGATCGCTGCGCGGTGTGCTCAGCGTCAATACCTGGGACAGCGTCGGCGCCACCGCGATGCGCTCGCTCGGCAGCATGTCCGACGGCGCGATGCCGATCCAGTCGCGCAAGGTCGCGAGTATCGAGGTATGGTCGTAAGGGACCGAAGTATCAGAGCGGAATACCGTGCCCGCCGCAATGTAGGGCGAGACCACCACGGTTGGCACGCGCACTCCGAAGCGATCGAACAAAAAGCCGTCGTCACCGGGGGTGCTCGCTACATCCGGCGGCATGGCATGGGCCGGCGGCAGTACATGATCGTAGCAGCCGCCGTGTTCATCGTAGGTGATGATGAGCAAGGTCTTGGCCCAGCCCGGAGAGGAGCTGACGGCAGTCCAGATTTCATGGAGAAAGGCTTCGCCCGCCTGCACATCGTGCGGCGGATGCTGATCGTTCGGTTGCAGCAGAAAACACGGTTCGATGAAAGAGTAGCGCGGCAGGGTATCGCTGGCGCAGGCGTCGACGAATTCGGTAAAGCGGCTGAAGTGGCCGTTGAGCATCGGGTCCCACAGTTTTGGAAACATGGTGCGTGTGAGCGACGGCGTCAACAGGGTGTCGCTGTACACCACCCAACTGCTGCCGCACGCCTGCAGCACGTTGTAGATGGTCGGCACGTCCCAATCCAGCGGATCGGGCGGGCTGCCGTTGTTAATGCGTCCGTTCGAGGTACCGGCGTGGACAAAAGCGCGGTTCGGCCAGGTCTGGCTGGGCACTGAACAAAACCAGGAATCCGATACCGCATATTGTTGCGCCAGTGTCGCCAGCACCGGCAATTGGGCGCGGCTGTGGCATTGCATGATCTGGGTGGCGTCGGCGGGCGCCGCGCTGTCGCTCAATGCCTTGGCGTAGTTGATGACGAAGCCTTGCATCGGCCAGCGCGGATCGGGGACGACCCCTTCCGGTCCGTACAGTTGATACGTGACGTTGTCGAAGGTTTCTTCCGGATCGGGATCGGGCATGGTGGAGGAGTTGGTCACCGGTTTGACCTCGACCTGCTGCGGCGGATCGCCGTCGAAATAGCCCGCATTCGCCGGGTTCCACAGGCCGGGGCGCAAACCGTCGTATTGCGCCGCGCTCCCCTTTGGCAAGACTACAGCTGGCGTGGCGCCGTTCGGGTAGAGTCCGCCGAGCATATTGTCGAGCGACCGGTTTTCCAGCATGACGACCACGATGTGTTCTATCTGGGGCAGGATCTGGGCCATGTGCGCCTCCTCGTTCTGGAGTGTAGTCATGCTGTCGAGGAAGTCAAGAAGGCTTAGGTCCGGCATGCATTGTGGCGTCGGCGCAGCTTTTGTCGATCAAAACCCGATTCTGCACTGTGAGAGGCGAGAGCTCCTGTCAAAAGTGACAGCTCTAAAAAAGCTCCCGGCATTTTCCGACAGATGAACTTTTCCGCGCTACATTAACGGGGTTGTGCTCGATGCCGTTGCTGGCGTTCCGTTGGCGGTTGCTGAACTGTCTAGTGAAATATGCGAAAGGAGAATCCCTTGTTTGCTCGTACTCCCGTATTGACGATGTTGCGCCGGATTGGCGGCGCCTTGCTTGCCAGCGGCATGCTGGTGGCGGCTACCGGAGCGGCCGCCGAGAGCCGTTGCCTGACCGAGTGCAAACCGCGCATCGGCATCGTTTCGGCGTTCGGCGCCGAGGCGGATATCTTGCTGGAGCAGACGCAGAAAAAACGCGATTGGAAAATCAACGGCAACCGGTTTACTACCGGTGAGCTGCGTGGCAATCCGGTGGTGATCGTGCTCAGCGGCGTCAGTGTGGTGAACGCCACCATGGTGACGCAGCTGATGATGAATCATTTCCATGTCGAGCGTTTGCTGATGAGCGGAATTGCCGGCGGCATCAATCCGGCCAACCATGTCGGCGACGTCATCGTAGCGGAGAGTTGGGCGATGCCGATGGAAGTTTACTGGAATGGCGATGGCAGCCTGCCGTCGCCTTGCGGTGCGGCTGGCGATGTCAGCTGCCTGGGTGTCAAACTGGCGACGGCTAACGGCAAGCCGCGCCCGGATTTCAAGTTCGATACGGCTGGCGGCGCGGTCAGCAGCGGCCTGTTCATGCGCGACAATTTTGTGATGAATGCGAGTAATGCACCGCAAGGGGAGTTCCGTTTCGATTTTCACGCCGATCCGGAAATGCTGGCGCTGGCCCGTACTTTGAAACCGGCGTTGGCGAAGTGCGGGCCGAAGAATCCAGCCTTGTGTGTCAGCGTCCAGCCTGAGTTGCGGGTTGGCGGCCGTGGCGTTTCGGTCAGCGCTTTCATGGCTAATCCTGGCTACAGGGCTTATCTCTACGATAATTTGCAGGCGCAGGTGCTGGATATGGAGACGGGTGCTTTTGCGCAGGTAGCGTACGCCAATCGCGTGCCATTTATCGCGTTCCGCAGTTTGTCGGATCTGGCCGGAGGCAATGATTTCAAAGATGTCGGCGCTTTTTTTGGCAGCGGCCTGGCGGAGACCAATGAGGCTAGCGTAACGCTGGCTTTCCTGGAAGCGTGGAGCCATCGCAACCGGCGTTGAGCGCACTGCAGGTTCGGCTGCCGTCAGAGTCATCTGGGGTCGGAGTCAACTTTCGCAGTGCTTCATCGCGAAACTTGACTCCGACCCCAGTTAGCTGCGTTTGTTAAGCGCAACCGGGTAAGAGTATTGTCATGTTTTATGAAATTCTCAATAGCAAACCGAGTGGAATTACTTCAAAGACGCCAGCTTCTGTTCCAGCGCCTTGGCGTCGAGCGCGCTGCCGGTGCGGCTGCCGTCAGCAAAATACACAGTGGGCGTGCCGACGATGCGCAGCTTCTTGCCCAAGGCCAGTACTTTGTCGTTCGGTGTCGGGCAGCTCGGTGCGGCCGCTGCTGCGGGTTTGCCATTGATCATCCAGTCGCTCCAGGCTTTGCTGCGATCTGTCGCGCACCAGATATCGCGGGACTTCACCACCGAATCGTCAGACAGGATATTGAGCAGGAAAGTATAGACCGTGACGTTGTCGATTTCCTGCAGGGTCTTGTGCAGATTCTTGCAGTAGGGGCAGTTCGGATCTTCGAATATCGCCAGCACCCGTTTGCCATCTCCCTTGACAGTCTTGACCGCTGCATCGAGCGGCAGATCGGCGAAATTGATCACCGCCAGGTGATCCACCCTTTCTTTCGTCAAGTCCTTGTAGGTATGGGTGTCGATGACTTTGCCGACCACGATGTAGTCCGCATTTTCATCGGTATAGAAGATGTCGCCGTTGGTGCGCACTTCATACAGTCCGGCATACGGCGTCTTGCTCACGGCATCGACCTTGATGCCGACACCCATGCGCGGTTCGATCAGTTTCTTGATGCGGGCTTCCTGCGCGGTTTCGGCGCTGGCGGTGGCCGCCGCCAGGGTAAGCAGCAGGAGCAAGGTTTTGGTTAACCGGGTCATGACGTTTCCATTGCTAAGAAGGGGGCAGAGGTTTCAGCGTCAGATTTTCTTCTTGGCGTCGATGCCGGACAGATCGACTCCCGGCACTGTCTTGTGCTGCGCATCGGCCGGCGCCGCGTAACGGGTCGCCAGTTTCCAGTCGCCGTCGACCTGTTTCCAGGTGTCGACCACAAAGATGTTCTTCGCCAACGGACTGGAGACGGCAACATCCAGCGACCAGAGGAAACTGACGACCATCACGGCGCCATACTCATGCACCGCCATCTGTTGTACCTGCGATGCAAACGGCGTTTGCTTCAAGGCGCTGGCGATAGATTCCGCGCGTGGCGTCGGCCGGCCGGGAGCGGCGGCGCTACGCAGTTCGTAGTCGACGGCCAGGCGTTTGTCGATGACGCCGCTATTGCGCTGCTGAACAGCGTCATTCAATTCGTTTTCCAGCGTGCTGAAAATTTGCACCGTGCGGGTCACGGTGGGTACGGTTCTTTGGACAGGCGCGGCTGCTTGTTCTGCTTGTTCTACTTGTTGCGCGAAGCCTGAAACATGGCTGCCCAGCAGCAGCGCGAACAGAAGCGAAATTTTTTTCATGGTATGGACTCGGGCGATTGAATAGGGAAGAGCATCAGCTGAAGCTCCGCCGCAGAGCGCTCTGCGACGGAATTCCATGTTACATCACGACCGCCTTGCCATCAGGGATAGTGCTGGGCGCAAGCCTGGCTTGGCAGCAGCGTCCAGTTTTGCTGGATCAGATACTTCATGGTGCCGAAGGTCTGGTTGTACGCAGCACCGTTGGAGGCGGTGGATGTAGCGCCGAAATTCCATGCGCATTTGTCGCCGTTTTCCATGCCGTTGGCCAGGGCATACCACGCATTGCCATCTGGATCGGTGGTTGTTTCCTCTAACTCATGTGAAATGATGCTGGCCATCGCATCTGCGCCGGGCGTGTTGTTCGGGCTTGGCGTATTGGCGCCGCAGGAGCTTGCGCACTGGGTTTCAGGATTGCCGATGAAGGCGTATTTGATATCCTGGCCATTGATCGTGGCGTTGGTATGCCAGCCGCAATACTGGGTGCAGAAACCTGAGGTTGCAGTGGTGTTCTTGTCGGTCAAGACGAAGTAGACACCGTTCGCATCCAGCGGCAGGGCGCCGGAATTGATCTTGTTGGCGACGATGGTCTGGATGTTTGCATCGGACAGTTGGGTGCCGAGCGAACCGGTGTCGGTGGTGGTGCCGGCGTAGTTGACGACGTTCTGGACGTGGGTGCCGGCCTTATTGGTGTACGTGGTGTTGATGTTGAAATAAGGCGAACCGCCGATGTGGTTGCCGAGATTGGTCAGCACGTTTTGCGAAGCTGCATCCCAGCTGCCGTACCAGATGTAGTAGACGTTCTTCGGTCCGGTCATCACCGGGCCGCCCTGGTCGGTCAGGTTAGCGCTGCGCTGAGCTCTCAGGGTTGCAGCTTTTTGTGCATGGGTCTGCACGTCCAGATCCAGCTCGCCCCAGCCCTTGCCGGTCGGCTTGTAGACTGAGTCGCTGGATCCTTTGACTGCGCCTGCAAGCGCAACGCTGGCGTAGGTAAGGGACAACGCTAGTACAACTAATTTGCGATTCAATTTCATTGCATCTCTCCGTAGTGGATGTGAATTGACATGCCGGGCGTCCGATCAGGAGCGTCCGGTTACCGCATCTGGAGCGGGATTGCGTCTCGCTTCAGAGTCGACGCACGGCCGGTCCGCCACCTGCCATGACGGAACCATAGGTGCGTCTAAGACAACCCGGGCATTCGTGCAGAACGCCAGGATTGAAATTCGGTAAAGCGAAGGAAATGTGAAGCTACAAGTTAAACGCTAGGAAAAGCGCTAAAAACGCAGGGGCGGGGCGAGAGGTCCAGATGCGGCTTGGTGGGCATATGGTTGGAAGTAAGGCTGAAAACCAATGAAGCTGAGCATCATGTTATTCCTCCTGTTGTACTGCCATGTGCCGGCGCCGCATGGTGGTGCGCGCCGCATCATTTTTATTGTGGCCAGGGTTGACCATGGGGATGGAGTTTATCCCCACATTTTCCTCAGCGGCAATGTATTTAATTGTTACGGGGAAACAAAATTGTAACGAAATGATTCGAGGTGATACAGTTGTCCAGCCATTGCATGCGAATGATTATTGGTAAAAAAAATGACAGCCGCAGCTGTCATTTTTTTGCCTGAATCTGATCTGAATCTGATCTGAATCTGATCTGAATCTGATCTGAATCCGATCTGATTCTCGATCAAATTCTCGATCAGGATCGCTACATTTATTTAAACAGCAAACGGATCGAATCCCACGCGCGGCCGAAGATGGTGGCCTGGTTCACGTCTTCCAGCGCCACCACCGGGAATTCGGCGATGGTCTTGCCGTCGGCGTTTACCTTGACTGTGCCGACCTTGGCGTTTTGCTTGATCGGTGCGATCAGCGGGTCAGTGCGTTCCAGCACCGGCTTGATCTTGTCGGCGATACCCTTTGGCACGGTTACGTAGACATCATGCGTGAAGCCGATCTTGATCTGGCTCTTGGCGCCTTTCCAGACTTGCGGCGTATCGATTGCCTGGCCCTTGGCGTACAGCTTGACGGCGTCGAAGTTCTGGAAACCCCAGTTCAACAGTTTTTGCGCTTCCTGGGTACGGGTGCCGTCGGAGTTGGTGCCGATTACCACGGCCAGCAAACGACGATCGCCGCCGGCGTTCGGACGTTTGGCGCTGGCGATGATGGAGTAGCCGGCGCTGCTGGTGTGGCCGGTCTTCATGCCGTCGACGGTCGGATCCAGCCACAGCAGGCGGTTGCGGTTAGGCTGGGTGATTTTGTTGTAAGTGTATTTCTTGGTCGAATCGATTTTGTAGAACTCGGGGAAATCGACGATCACGTGGGCTGCCAGCGTCGCCAGATCGCGCGCGGTGGAGTAAGTGTCGGCGCTTGGCAGGCCATGCGGATTGCCGAAGTGGGTCGATTTCATGCCCATCCGTTCAGCTTCGTGGTTCATCAGCGCGACGAAGGAATCTTCGGTGCCGGCCACTGCTTCTGCCAAGGCTACCGCAGCGTCGTTGCCCGATACCACCATCAAGCCGTACAGCAGGTCATTGATCGATACCGGCGTGGCTGGATCGATGAACATTTTCGAGCTGCTTGGATCGACCTTCCAGGCGCGCACCGAGACGTTGACCATCTGGTCCAGGCTGATCTTCTTGTCCTTGAGCGCATCGAAAACCACGTAGGCAGTCATGATCTTGGCCAGCGAGGCCGGCTCGATGCGCATGTCTGGATCTTGCGACGCGACTACCTGGTTGCTGGTGGTATCCAGTAATAGCCATGATTTGGCGGCCACTGTCGGCGCCGGTAATGTCTGGGCAAAGGCTACGGATATGGAGAGGACAGTTGCAGCGAGCGCCGCGAGTATTTTTTTCATGGAGTATCGAGTAATGAAATCAGTAGCAATAAACCAGCGCCATTGTGAACAATGAGCAACTTTATTTGCGTAAGGGGTTGAAAAATGCGTAAGCGGAGGCGGCAAACAAACAACCGCATACAACCATGCTGACAGAATTATAGCCTCACCGCCTGCCCGGCCGGCTCAATCGCTATGCAAAGGTGCTTGCACAGCGATTGAACCGAGGCCTTTCCGCGGCCTTTCAGCGATGCCACATTTCGACCATGAGATTCTTGATATGTTGCAGCCGGCGATGAAAAAAATGATCGGCGCCGGGAATCACGATTACCGGGATGTCTTGCGGGCGCGCCCATTCGAACACGGCTGTAAGCGGAATCGTCTCGTCCAGTTCGCCGTGAATCAGGATGCTGTTGGCCGGCACGGTTGGCATCGGCCATTTGCCGGCGGCGGTGCCGACTAGCACCAGCCGTTCGGCCGCTGTCCCAGTCTCAGTCAGGCGCTGCTGTAATTGCGCTTGCACGAAAGTGCCGAATGAGAATCCGCTCAGCGCCAGCGGCAGATCGGGATATTGCTGGCGCATGTGAGCCAGCAGCAGCGCCATGTCATCGGTCTCGCCGCGGCCCTCGTCGTGGACGCCGTCGGATTTGCCGACACCGCGGAAATTCATGCGTGCCGTTGCATAACCCAGCGCCAGGAAACCGCGCGTCAGCGTATGCACCACCTTGTTGTCCATGGTGCCGCCGAACAGCGGATGCGGATGGGCCACCAGCGCCAAACCGCGCGGTGCGGCAAATGTTTGCGGATCAGGCAGGTCTAGTGCACATTCGAGCTGGCCGGCAGCGCCAGTGATGAAGAAGGGAAGCGTTTGGGCGTTCATTGACTTAATTCGGGGTGATGAAGAGAAGACGGAAAGCGTTTTTGCCAGTGGGTCTGTTTAGATTTTCAAGCGTTCGACAATTTTTCCGCCGACGATATGGACATCGATGATTTCGTCGATATCTTGGGTGTCGACGTAGGTGTACCAGACGCCTTCCGGATAAATCACCAGCGCCGGCCCCTGTTCGCAGCGTTCCATACAGCCCGCCTTGTTGATCCGCACCTTGCCTTCACCGGCCAGGCCGAGTTGCTTGACGCGGCGCTTGGCGTGTTCTTGCGCGGCTTGCGCACCGGCATTGGCGCAGCAGACGCGTTCGCCCGGCTCGCGTTGGTTCAGGCAAAAGAATACATGGTGTTCGTAATACGGTTTGTCGCTCATTGCAATATTCTTGGAAGGTTGGGTATAGCAGGGATCATACACCGCCGGCATCTTCATTTCAGGAGGCGGCCTGGCTCTATCCTATCTCGATTCGCGCAACTGCAGCTTGCGGCGCCGCATGTGCATCGGGTGAAACAGGAACCAGAGCGTGCAAAACGGCCACAGCAAGGCCAGGAACTGGGCGACGCCGTTAAAGTTCAGGAATTTCCCCTGTGACCAGGTTTGCAAGGTTTCGGTGTAATAGGGATTGTCCGGCATGATATTCACCAGCAATAAAGCCATGATCAAGGTCAGCCCGGCCAGGCGGCGTTGCGCCAGCTGCGGCGCGTAAGCCAGGCCGCCCAGCATCAGGCCGCCGATCAGCAAACCGCCGAACGAACCCGGGGTCAGCCAGACCAATGCATTGTCCGGCGCGAACAGCAGCGCTGTCGCCAGCGTCTTGGTCATCAGCGTGACAAACACCAGCAGCAAGGTCAGCGGCAGTTTCGGTGCTTGCTGGCGCAGCACGATCAGGAAGGTCAGGGCGGCGCCGGTCAGGCCGCAAGCGGTGATGATGGTTTCGGTCAGCCAGTATTGGTCGGCGCTGAATTGAATATCGTTGGTCAGCCAGCCTTGCAGATCGACGGGCTGTTCCAGCAGGTCGGACAGCCAGGTGGAGAGCATGGAGGTGAACTGGCCGAAGCCGAACAGATGGCTGAGCGGATAAATCTGCGCCAGCGGCCATAGCGCCACTACCACCATGCCTTGGCTGGCTTCACGATTGAACCAGCGGTCGCGCAGTTGCAGCAGGCGGTTGTCGGGGCCAAAGCGCGGCCGCAGGATGGCGCCCAGCACCGCGCCGAGCAGGGCGCCGACGCTATTGGTCATCAGATCCAGGTTGGAGGCAACGCGAGTGGGTAAAAAGGTTTGCACCGCTTCCATGCAGCCGGAGATCAGGATCCCGGCCAGGGTCGCCAGCAGTACCGCCCAATACGGCGACCAGCGGCGCCAGCGCTGCAGCGGTAGCGACAGCACCATCAGCATGCCTAGCGGCAGGTAGCCGGCGACATTGGTCCAGACATCGAACACGGTCCAGTAATGCGGCAATGGCGCGCGCAGATAGGCAAACGCTGTCAGGCCGAGATCGCGCCAGCCGGCAAACGGATACCAGCTGGCGTAGACGATCAGCAGCAGATAAATCAGCAGGCTGACGCGGGCAAATGATGGCGCGGCAGCGGAAGTTGCGCTGGTCTTTTGTTCGGTCATTATTTTTTCGGCGCTACCGTCGCCAGCCAGCTCATCAGATCATCGATCACGCCATCGTTGGCGGCCACAAAAGCACTGGCGGCGCCGGCGGCGTCGGCACTGGGGGCCGTGGCCTGGCGGCTGAAATTCTTTTGCGCCAGCAGCACCCTGCCATTGAACAGCGAAGCGCGCACTTGCAGCGTGGCCACGCTGTGCGACGGCGTATCGAAGGTTTGCGTGAAGTCATCCAGATCGATCCGCAGCAAGGGAATGTTGAGCGCTGCATCGGACATCGCCAGCACCGTGCCGCCAGCCTGGGCCAGGCGTGATTTCAGGCGTTGCTGGAACAGCTGCGCCGGCGGCATGGTCCAGCGGCTGCTGGCGTAAGGGCGCGGTTGCAGCTGGTTGGCGTAGGCCAGGCGGAAGAACATCATGTTGTTGTCGAGCCAGGCGGGTGCATTGACATCGGCCAGGCTGATGGCTGGCAAGATCGTTGCGGCCGTGGTGGCGACAGGGGTGGCAATTGCAGCAGCCGGCAGCAGACCCAGATCGTATTGGGTGGGCGCGTCGATCTTGCTGGCGCAGCCGGCGACCAGTGCTATTGCGGCTAAAGACGGCAGGATTCTTGGCATGGTCATGGCTTAACCTTAGTTATTTTTAATCAGTTGCGGACAGAGTAATCTTAGCTTGGCGGCACTTAAACTCTGCCCCCGATTTGTTATCTGGCGGGAGCGACAAATCCAGCTTCCCCCGGGCCCGGAGGCAGGCTTGTACCTCCAAACAAAATGCTTTGCGGCTGCTGCTTGAATTGGTCCAGGGTCTGGTTCAGGGTGCGCATCGACGAACGCGCTTCCGTGGCCAGGGTGTTGAAACGCGGCAGTGCATCGTATTCAACGCCGTTGGCGGCCGAACCGATATTTTGCACCGCTCCCGCCAGATTAGCGACGGCTCCGTCCGGTCCTTGCAGGCTGGCGGTCAGGGTATTCAGGTTTTTGCTGAGCACGCTCATGTTGTTGGAGAGCGTCGTGACCGAGGTCAGCGCCTGGTTCAGTTCACTGGTCAGGGCAGGCAACTGGCGCAAGGTCGGCTGCAACTGCTCCGGAATGGGTCGGTATTTGTCGGCGGTCTGGCTGACGTCGCTGAACGCTTTGAGCATGGTTTTCTGATTCTCCGGGTCCAGCAAGCCGTTGAGTTTGTCCACCATCTCGCTGGCCCGCGCCAGGATCGCCGCGCCCTTGGTCTGCAGATTATCGAACAGGCTGGGGCGCAATTCTATGCGCGCCAGATGCTGTTTGCTGCTGTCGAGTTTGAGCGGCTTGCTGCCATCGTCGTCCAGCTGGATATAGGCAATCCCGGTCACGCCCTGATAACCCAGTGTGGCAAAGGTGGATTGGGTCATTGGCGTATCCGGATTGATCTTGATCCTGATCAGGATCTGCCCCGGCGCTTTGGGATCGAAGCTGATGGTATCGACTTTGCCTGCATCCAGGCCGCGGTAGCGGACATCGGCTTGCGGGTTGAGCCCCGGCACCGAGAGTTTGGTGGCGATCTCGTAAGGAATCCGTTCCACCCGGTCGCTGTTGAACCACATGACGCCGAGCAGCGCCGCAATCAGCAAGGCTACCGTGAACAGCCCGGCGATCAGGGCGTGCGCTTTATTTTCCATAAAACTTCCTATCTACGCTTTCCTGCAACCGCTGATTTGCATGCTATCCGCAAGTGTCATGCTCAAAACGATTGGCAGTGAGAAAAAATGATTCAATAAACGGATGGCGCACCTGCATCACGCGCTCCGGTGTGTCGTAGGCGATCACATGTTTGTCCGCCAGCACCGCAATCCTGGTCGACAACGCCAGCAGCGGCTCCAGATCGTGGGTGATCATCACCACGGTCAGGCGCATGTCCTGGTGCAGCGAGCGGATCAGTTCGATAAAGGCGGCCGACGATGCCGGATCGAGCCCGGCTGTCGGTTCATCCAGAAACAGCAATTCCGGTTCCAGCGCCAGCGCCCGTGCCAGCGCCACCCGCTTGACCATGCCGCCCGACAGATCGGACGGCATTTTCAGCGCATGTTCAGGGCCGATGCCGGCCATCTGCAGCTTGAGCAAGGCCGCATCCCTGATCAGCCGGTCCGGCAAGGCGCGCAACTCGCGCATCGGCAACGCCACATTGTCTAGCACCGTCAATGCCGAAAACAAGGCGCCCTGCTGAAACAACATGCCCCAGCGATTTTGCAGCGCGTACATTTGCTCGACATCGGCCTGATTGATGTCGGTGCCGAACACCATTACGCGGCCCGTGGTCGGCCGGTTCAAGCCCAATATCTGCCGCACCAGGGTCGTCTTGCCGGAGCCGGAGCCGCCCACCAGGCCGACGATCTCGCCGGCGTCTATGCGCAGATCCAGATCCTGATGGATCACCGCCTGGCCGAACTGGGTCCAGAGCTTATCGATTTCGATGATCGGCGTCGGTTCAGCCATCAGAATCCCACGCCGCTGAAAATAATCGCAAATATGGCGTCGGCGACGATGACGATGGTGATGGCGCTGACTACCGAAGTGGTGGTGCCATGTCCCAGGCTTTCGGTATTCGGTTCGATGCGCAGGCCGAAGTAACAGGCCACCATCGCAATCAAGCCGCCGAACACCGCGCCTTTGCCGAGACCGATCAGATAATTGGGCAACGGTACCGCGTTTGGCAACTGCTGCAGGAAATAGGTCGGCGACAGACCCAGCTGCAATTGCGCTGCCACCATCCCGCCCAGGAGCGCGATCGCATCGGTCCAGATCACCAGCAAGGGCATCGCCACCAGCAACGCCAGCACGCGCGGCAAGATCAGCCGGAAGCCGTGCGGCAAGCCCATCACCAGCATCGCATCGAGTTCTTCGGTGACCCGCATCACGCCCAGTTGCGCGGTGATCGCCGAACCGGAGCGGCCGGCCACCAGGATCGCCGCCAGCAACGGCCCCAGTTCGCGGATGATGCTCATGCCGAGAATATTCACCAGGTAGACATCGCCGCCAAAGGTATGCAATTGCTGTGCCGACAAAAACGACAGCACCACGCCGATCAGGAAACCGACCAGCGCAGTAATCCCCAGGGCCTGGTAGCCGACATGGTAGATATTGGCGGAAATCTCTTTCCACGGCGCCCGCTGCGGTACTTGCAGCATGCGCAGGAAATCCAGCACCAGTTGTCCCAGCAGGGTGATGAAGCCGGATATATGCGCCAGGATGTCGACGCCGACGTCGAAGATCACATTCAACAGGCGGCGGCGCGGCGGTTTGGGCGGCAGCGCCAGGGCGCCGGCGCTGGCCAGGCGCTGGAAGAAATCGCGGTGTTGCGGCGCCAGGGTTAATTGTTTGGGCCGGGTTTTACCCCATGCATTCCATAAGAATTGGGCGCCGATATGATCCAGCCTGCCGATACCGGATAAATCCCAGCGCAGCGTATCGGCTTGCCTGGCCAGGACTCTCAATTTGGCTTGCAGCGCCTTGATCACTCCCGGCTGCGTCAAGGCATGTACCTGCCAGTCGCCGTGCGCGGCAACCAGGCTGCCATCTTTGAAATCGAGAACGGGAGGTGTGGAATCTGGGTTCGGCATCGCATCAGTTTAAGGGAGAATCGCTGTTAGCACTATTGCAGTAATGATAAAACCAGGCCGCGACAGGCGATCGGATCAGCGCATTGGCAGGAATCGGCGCGAATTGGCACGAATTGGCAATTAGCAGCGAAATATGCCATAGGGTGGTCAAACTAGCTGTTTTTTATTGTGTTTTCTCGCGTGATCGCATGCATAGCCAGCCGCATTTCGCTCGCATTTCGCCCGCATTTCTCCATAACTCCCGCTACAATGCGCGGCATGACTGCACAATCCACTGCACCCCCTGTTGCCCCAATTTCGCCCGCGAGCGCTTTGTCCGCCGCCCGTATCGCCGCATTTGCCGGCCATCACGCCGAGCAATGCCAGATCGAAGTAGTGGCCGAGACCGGTTCCACCAACGCCGATCTGCTGGCGCGCGTCGCTAGCGGCGATCAGCCGGGCACGGCCGGCGCGCGTGCGCTGAGCGCCCCGACCTTGCTGGTGGCGCAGACGCAAACCGCTGGCCGTGGCCGCGCCGGTCGTGCCTGGCTGACGGCGCCGGCGGCAGCGCTGACGTTTTCGCTGGCCTGGCCGTTTGCCGCACCGTTGCAGGCGCTGGTCGGTTTACCGCTGGCGGTAGGCGTGACGATTGCCGAGACCCTGGCCGATTTTGGCGTTGAGGTCCAGTTGAAATGGCCGAACGATGTCTTGCAGAGCGGCCGCAAACTGGCCGGCGTCCTGATCGAAACCGCGACCGCACCGGAGCAGCAAGGCCAGCAGGTTTGGGCGGTGATCGGCATCGGCATCAATCTCGCCATGCCGGAACAATTGCAAGAACAGATCGGCCGCCGTACCGCCAATCTGCCGGCATCGGCGGCGCGGGATCGCGAACTGTTGCTTGGCGCATTATTGAGCGGGCTTGCGCAAAGCATGCGGCAATTCGAAAGCCAGGGACTGGCGGCTTTTGTCGAGCGCTGGAACCGCTTGCATGCGTTTGCCGGCCAGCAGGTGCTGATCCTGGACCAGGGCAAGACACTGCACGAAGGCCGGGCGCTGGGCATCGACCGGATCGGACGCTTGTTGTTGCAGACGGACGGCGGCAGCAGCCCGATTGCCATCATGGCCGGCGATATTTCATTGCGCCCGAAGGAGGGCTGATCCATGGCTATGTTGTTGATCGATGTCGGCAATACCCGCATCAAATGGGCAGTCGCGGAACTATCGGAGCCTGGCAGTTTGCCGGGCCAATGGCTGGAAAGCGGCTCGGCTGCGCTCAGCGAACTGGTGCGGCTGAGCGAACGCTGGCGCAAGCTGGCGGTGATGCGCATACTGGTTTCAAATGTTGCTGGCGAGCATACACGGGGGCGTTTGCAGACGCTGCTGGAGACGGTTTTCGGCGCTGACATGCCGCCACACTGGTTTGTCTCGCCGCCGCAATTGGGCGACCTGCGCAACGCCTATCGCGATCCGGCGCAACTGGGTTGCGATCGGTTTGCGGCGGCGCTGGGGGCGCAACGCTTGTTTCCGCAACAGGCCTTGATTGTCGCTACTTGCGGCACGGCTACCACGATCGACGCCGTCAGCGCAGACGGCGTATTCACTGGCGGCATGATCCTGCCGGGCCTGGGCTTGATGGCAACTTCGCTGGCGCGCAGCACCGCGCAATTGCCGCACATTACGGATCACGTGCAAGTCAGTACGCTGTTTGCCGACAATACCGATGACGCTATCGTCAGCGGCTGCATCAACGCTCAGGTCGGCGCCATCGAACGCGCGGTTGCGCTGCATCAGCAGCAATCCGGCGACAAGCGCATACGCTGTATCGTGGCAGGCGGCTCGGCGGCGTTGATTGCGCCGTATCTGTCCATAGCGCATGAAACCGTTGATAATCTGGTATTGATCGGTCTACAAACTGCCGCAGTGACACTCTAAAACTATGTTGAAACTCATTTTCTGGCTGCTGTTATTGGCGAACGCCGCTTTGTTCGCCATGCAAAAAGGTTATCTCGGCGCGCTCTACAGCGACGGCCGGGAGCCGACCCGCATCAGCAAGCAGTTGCAGGCGGATAAAATCAAGATGACGCCAGCCGACGCTGCTCCTGCTGCTGCGGTGGCCAGCGCAGCCAGTACGGCGCCAGCACCGACAGCCGCCGAACTGGCGCCAGTGGCCTGTACTGAAGTCGGCAACTTCAATGCAGCCGAAGCACGGCGTTTTTCGAGCCAGCTGGCGGAACGCACGCCCGCCGTCAAATTTGTCCGCCGTGAAATCCAGGAAGTGGCCAGCCATATGGTGTACCTGCCATCGCTGGGCAGCAAGGAAGCGGCGGATAAAAAGGCTGACGAGGTGCGCCGGCTCGGGATCAGCGACTTTTTTGTGATCCAGGATTCGAGCGCGCTGCGCTATGGCATTTCCTTGGGTATTTTCAAGACCGACGAAGCGGCGCAGAAGCAAGTGGCCAACCTGGCCAAGCGTGGCCTGAGCGGCGCCAAGGTCGGCACGCGCAGCGTCAGTTCCAGCAAAGTGGCGTTCCAGCTGCGTGATTTGGGCGGCGATGCAAAGCTTGCCTTCGACAAGATCAAGGCCGATTTTCCTGGCCAGGAAGTGCGCAGCTGTCCCTAATCGTTGTTTTTAAAGCGACGGTTTCTGCTGCTCGGCGGCGCTGGCTGGTTCCTGTTGCAGCAAGCGTTGCAGGCAAGCCGGGCAGTAGCACTGCGCTGCCGCTGCCAAGTCAGCCCCGGCCAGCGGCGGCAACAGGCTGCACCAGCAGGGCTGATCGGCATGCTGGCCGGCGCCGCAAAAAAACTGCTGTTGGCAGACGGGGCATTGCGCCATGATGCTTTTCCTTTGCGTGGTTTGCGTGGTATTGCGTAGTGGCCAGGGACGCCAGCGATCCTGATGTCGATCGCCGATCAAGGCAAATTCTCGGGCGCGCAAAACGACGCACTTGCGCGCACTTGCAACGTCATGATAACGATCCTGGCGGCCTGTGCAACCAGCGCCACACTTGCGGCGCTTGTCACAGCTTGTCACACCTAAGCAAGCGCATTTCCATGTAAAATCGCGCTGATCCATCGCGCAGCGATTTTTAACTCCCCCGAGTTGCAGTCTTTGCACCCCTTTTACTTTCTTCCGACAAACTGTCTGAGGTCGACGGGTCGTTAGCCGCCGGTATTGGACCGGGCCGCGACCACCCCGCACCCCAAGCTTTTCGGAACTCTCTTGTAGGACTGTTCATGGCCGATTTGACCAACAATCTTGCCAACGTTGCACCAGGAATCAAAGCAGAAATTCTGGCCGAGGCGTTACCGTACATCCGTCAATTCCACGGTAAAACCATTGTCGTCAAATACGGCGGCAATGCAATGACCGAAGAGCGCCTGAAGCATGGCTTCGCGCGCGACGTGATTTTGCTGAAACTGGTCGGCATGAATCCGGTGGTGGTGCACGGCGGCGGCCCGCAAATCGACAACGCTTTGAAGAAAATCGGCAAGCAGGGCACTTTCGTGCAAGGCATGCGTATCACCGACGAAGAAACCATGGAAGTGGTGGAGTGGGTACTGGGTGGTGAAGTGCAGCAGGATATCGTGATGCTGATCAACCATTACGGCGGCCAGGCGGTTGGCTTGACCGGCAAGGACGGCGGCTTGATACGCGCCCGTAAATACCGCATGCCGGACCGCGAAAAGCCGGGCGAATTCCTCGACATCGGGTTTGTCGGCGAAATCGAAGCCATCAATCCGGCAGTGGTCAAGGCCTTGCAGGATGACGCTTTCATTCCGATCATTTCGCCTATCGGCTTTGGCGCCGACGGCCAGGCTTACAACATCAATGCCGACGTCGTGGCAGGCAAGATCGCTGAGATCCTGCATGCGGAAAAACTGATTATGATGACCAATATTGCTGGCGTGCAAGACAAGCAAGGCAATCTGGTCACTGATCTGTCGGCACGTGAAATCGATGAAATGTTCAAGGATGGCACCATCTCCGGCGGCATGCTGCCGAAGATTTCATCGGCGCTGGATGCGGCCAAGTCGGGCGTCAACACGGTTCATATCATCGATGGCCGGATTGAGCACTCGCTGCTGCTGGAAGTGTTGACCGAACAGGCGTTCGGCACCATGATCCGCTCGCACTAAGGTCGCGCGAGAGCCGAGGACAGAAAAAGCAGACAAGCGCAAGGCTTAGGCCTTGCGCTTTTTTTTTAATTGTTCATATTTTAGGCAGGGACTAACAAGGCCAGGTGCTCCGGCTCCAGATAGCACCACTCCCCCAGTTCCAGTTCCAGCGCGTCCAGCGTCAGGCCGCCGATGGCGGTACGGCGCAAGGCGGTGCAATGGTTGCCGGCGGCGACCAGCATGCGCTTGACCTGGTGGTATTTGCCCTGTTCCAGCACGATCTCGATTTCATGCGAGCCCAGCATGCGGCAGCTGACGGCAGCCAGGGTTTGCGGCTCATCATGCAATTTGACGCCAGCCAGCAGGCTTTGCACCAGTTCCTCGGTCACCGGTTCATGGGTGGTGGCAACGTACAGCTTCGGCACATGGCGCTTGGGCGAAGACTGGGCGTGGATAAAGCTGCCGTCGTCCGACATCAGCAGCAAGCCGGTGGTGTCGTGATCGAGCCGCCCGACCGGCTGCACATCGCGCCAGCTGAATTGCTCCGGCAGGATGCTTAGCACGCCGGGGTGATGGCTGGGTTTGCGCGAGCATTCGATATCGGCTGGTTTGTTGAGGACGATGTAGACGTGTTCGCGATAGGTCCACTCTTCTTCGAACAGAGTGAACACCAGGCCGTTGGTGTCGGGCGTGGATTTATAGTCGGTAACGGCGGCGCCGTTGATGACGACTTCACCGTCTTCAATTAACTCACGGCAATATTTTCGGCTGCCGAAGCCCTGCGATTGCAGGATTCGGTCTAAGGTCAGTTTAGGCATGGCGGGAATGTAGCAGAACGGGGTGAGGACGGGAAGAGGGCGGCAGTTTGCTGACTGTGATTAATGGCGCGTGACAATCGGCCTTAGCTTATTTGTCCGTTGGCGGCCACTGCTGAGCCGTGTGTTTTACACGTAAGATTTCGATCTGCGCGGCGAGTGCGCGATAAATCACCACATAATTCGTATGGACGACTAATTCTCTGGTGCCGCGCTTGCGGCCAGCGCGCCCAATTTCCGGATGCGTTGCAAGCGGCGTTAGCTTGTCTTCGATGAGGTCAACCATTTTTTCTGCGTTCACAGGACTGTCTTTGGCGATCTCCTGGCCGATTTTGATCAAGTCGTTGATGGCCTGTTTCTTCCAGTGTATGGCGTACACGTGCCGCCTTTAGGCGGGCTTGATCGCAGCACGAATCTGGCGCATGGCTTCATCGTGCTGGACCGTTGGGCTAGTGTCGTCAATGGCTTGCTGTATTTCGGTTTTTAGCCACTTTGTATAAGCGGCAGCTGCATGTGCGTCTTTCATCGCAGCAGCCCGATCGGGCCGTTTGCGTGCCGCCGCAGTATTGGGGTCATAGTTGACAGCGTCTACGTCGAAATATGGGATGCCAATTCCTTTCAGGTAGTCAACCAGCGTTTCCAGCTTGCGAAAGATGCGCACCTGGTGGCTGCGCTGGGCGGCCAGTGCGCGCTCAGTATTGCCGTATTTGACTAGAATCCCCCAGCCGCCTTGCTGTCCAATAACGTGTGCGCTGTGCACGACACCTGCCGCGGCTAGCGTAGTCAAAGTGGTGTTATCGATGGTTTGAGTTGTCATGTCCTTACCCCGCAATTTTTAGATAACTATCTATTAAATTATCCGCAATTTATAGAAGTTTGCAAGTTTGGTTGATGACGATGTAAAAATAACAAGGACGTTTATGGCTGGGCTTCAGAATTCTATTTTATCTTTTTGATAAGGAGGCAAAAGGTCTGTTTTTGACAGTAATTTCCTAAATTATGTGCGGCAGGCGGCAATCTGAATCCAGATCGCCGCCTGCTCATCATTTACGCCAGTTGCTTGGCGGCGTTCAACTTGGCATAGGCAGCCAATCGCAGTCTTCCAGGTTCAGGCCAGGCCCAGTTCATTCAATGTCTCCAGCAAATCGCTGCGTTCTTCATTGCCAGAGTTGCAATCGACCAGGGTAGTGGCGTCGACCCTGCCTTCCGGGTTGTAGAATTTTTGCAGCTCCGGCGTCACCGCTTGCAGCCATCCCGCACCGGAATTACTTCATTACTTCTGCACCGTTGCATGGCGTCATTAGCCCTTTACCACAGCGTGCCGGAAGCACTCGACGCAATGATCGTTGACCATGCCGATCGCCTGCATATAGGCGTAAATGATGGTGGAGCCGACAAATTTGAAGCCGCGCTTGGACAGATCCTTGGAAATGCGGTCGGACAAGGGTGTCTTGGCAGGATTGCCGCCCAGTAATGTCCATTGATTCTGGATCGGCGCGCCATCGACATAAGCCCACAAAAACGGCGCCAGGCCGCCGGTTTCGGTATGCAGGCGCAGATAGGCTTGGGCGTTGCTGATGGTGGCGGCGATCTTCAGGCGATTGCGGACGATGCCGGCGTCGGCCAGCAGCGCAGCCACCTTGTCCTGATCGTAGCGTGCGATTTTTTTTGCGTCCCAGTTGTCAAAGGCAAGCCGGTAGTTATCACGCTTGTTGAGAATGGTTTCCCAACTCAGGCCGGCTTGCGCGCCTTCCAGATTCAGCATTTCGAACAGCCGCACCTCATCGTGGCAGGGCTGGCCCCACTCCTCGTCGTGATAGGCCAGATAGCGCGGATTGGCGGGATTGGCCCAGGCGCAGCGGGTAACGATGGTGGTCATGGTCGGTGCAGGGGAGGAACTTTGCCGGTTCCTCGGAGTTGAGTTAGGCACATGCTACCGCATCACGTCGAAATCATCTGGCCGGTCATGGCAAATAGGCGGGATGCGCTGATCACGCTGGATGCGCTGGAAGCGGAAAAAAGCCCATTCGTCTGTTTTCCGCATACTTTTTTTGCATACCCTGCCACCTTGCGCTGTGCCAGAATTGGACTCTCTACTTTTTCAGGAATCCGATCATGCAAGACCCGCTGGTCTATCTCAATGGCAGCATGACGCCGCTGTCCGAAGCGCGTATCCCGGTGCTGGATCGCGGCTTTATTTTCGGCGATGGCGTGTATGAGGTGATTCCTATCTACGGCCGCAAATTATTCCGCGCCGAGCATCATCTGGCGCGCCTGTTTCGCAGCCTGGCAAAAATCAGTATTCCAAATCCGCATGACAAAGAGCAGTGGATGGCGCTGATCCAGGGCGTGATCGACGCTCATCCGGCGGACGACCAGATGGTCTACATCCATGTCACCCGCGGCGTCGCCAAGCGCGGCCACGCTTTCCCGAAAGAGCCGCTGACGCCGACCGTGTTCATCATGACCAATCCGCTGGTATTGCCGAGCGCTGCCTTGCGCGCCAGCGGCGTGCCTTGCGTGTCGATGGAAGACCAGCGCTGGCTGCATTGCGAAATCAAGTCGATTTCCTTGCTGGGCAACGTGCTGGCGGCGCAGAACGCGGCGGAGCACGGGGTGGTCGAGGCGATCCAGTTTCGCGATGGCTGGCTGACCGAAGCATCGTCATCCAATGTCTGGATCGTCAAGCACGGCAAGCTGATGGCGCCGCCCAAGGATAATTTGATCCTGGAAGGGATTCGTTACCGTCTGATCGAGGAATTGTGCGCCGCCGGCGGGATTCCGTTTGAAGCGCGCCGGATTGCTCGGGAAGAAGTGTTCGCAGCCGATGAAGTGCTGCTGTCGTCGGCCACCAAGGAAGTATTACCGGTGGTTTCGATTGACGGCAAGACTATTGGAAACGGTGAACCTGGCCCCATATACAAACAGTTATACGAGGCTTATCAGCAAGCCAAGGCTGCTGCCTGAAAGGGACCGCTTTCTTACAGATAGTCGGACGGATGGTTGCAGGGCGGGAATTTCCGCCCTGTTTTCATTTGAACAAGCGATTCTTGCAGAATGGCGTGCCGCTGATGAGCAGGTGTAGCGTTCACGGAGTAAACTACCTGCCTGTAACATCACTAAAGAGTAAAAGACCATGACCGACCTGACCAAGCCAATCGATCCAGCCGACAGCCTGATCGAATATCCAAGCGTGTTCCCCATCAAGATCATGGGGCCGACGCACGATGCTTTCGCAGAGACCATCATTGGTGTGGTGGTGCAGCATGATCCTACTTTTCATATCGACAAGCTGGAAGTGCGGCCGTCGTCCAAGGGCAATTACACCGGCCTGACGGCCAATGTGTATGCCGTCAACCGCGAGCAGCTCGATAACCTGTACCGGGCTCTGTCATCGCATCCGATGGTGAAGATGGTCCTGTAAATCCAAGGCGAATCATGGCTCGGGTGCGCCGGGCCATTCGCTTTGCGCCTTGAAATTTCTGATCTCTTCCAGCAGCCAGCGATGAAAAGCCTGTACCTGCGGCTTGCTCATCGCTTCCTTGGTGCAGGCGAAATAATAGGATAGCGGACAGCGCGCAACAACATCGAACAAACGCACCAACTCCCCCGAAGCAATTTCCTGCAGCGCAATCGCATGCCGGGTCAATGCAATTCCCAGTCCATCTGAAGCCGAACGCAGCAGCATCGACGCATCCTCGATCAGCAAGCCGCCAGTCGGCTCCACCAGATCGACGCCGGCAGCCTCGAACCACGGCAACCATGACGATTCGGTATCCATCCGCAACAGGCTGCACTGTTCCAGTTCTTGCGGCGATTTCGGCAGGTTGCCGCCACGGTAGTTCGGGCTGGCCACCGGATAATAAAAATCATCCATCAATTTTTCCACCACCAGGCCCGGATAGTGGCCCAGGCCGTAGCGCAGGCCGACATCGATAGGTTCGCGCTCGAGGTCGTTGAGGTGATTGCTCGATTGCAGCACGACCTCGGTATCGGGATGCAGGTCGATGAATTTCCATAACCGCGGCGCCAGCCAGCGCGCGGCGAACGACGGCAGCGCGGAAATCGTCAGCCGCTTCTGTTTGGCGTCCATTTTCAAGGCCTCGGCCGCAAACGCGATTTCATTCAGGGATTTGCGGATGACGGCGGCAAAGCGCTGCCCCTGTTCGGTGATGGTGATGCGCTTGCCGTGGCGGCTGAACAACATGATGCCCAGTTCCTGTTCCAAAGCCCGAATCTGATGGCTGATCGCCCCCGGCGTCACATAGATTTCTTCGGCGGCGCGCGAAAAACTGTCATTGCGGGCCGCGGCTTCGAAGGCGCGCAGGGCGGAGAGATTGGGCAGTTTCCGGAGGTCGGCCATGTTATATGAGGAAAATTAGCAAGGGGAAGGAAAATTACTCGTTTTGTTACTGCCAGTCAGTTGACTAGAATGACTCCGTAGAAGCAAGGAATGCCTATATCAGGCGGTCAGCAGGAGATATAGCGTTCACCAACGGCAAATATACCAGCAGTTCCAAGGAGTGACATCATGAGAAAATTATTAGCTAACGAATCGTTGAGCATCGGCGCCGGCCAAGCCACGTCGGTCATTGCACCGGTAGCGCAAACCCTGCAAATCGTGCAGGGCCGGGTGTGGGTGACGGTGGCCGGGCAGGGCGACGACTACTGGTTGTCCGCGGGGCAATTCCTCAACGTTGCAGCCGACAGCCATATCGTCATCGAAGCCGTCAAAAGCAACAGCGTGGTGCAAATTCAACAGCAATCAACGCGTCTGCCGGTTGTGAGCGCACGCGCTGGTTTCGGCAAGCCGCTGAACGGCAATCCCGTGGCTTGCTGACTTGTTGAGAAGGCAATCCCATGAAGCCTTGTTGAAGGCTTGACGGCGCACCGGCGGCACACGCCGGCCGCCGATTTTCGGTACACTTGCGGAATGTCCAGCGCGCCGCAATTCATTTCTCCAGATCTTCCGCCCAGCCTCCAGATTATCCAGCGCGGCGTCGAACCCTACCAAGTCAGTTTTGACGCGATGCGCGCGTTTACCGATTCCCGTTGCAGCGATACGCCAGACCAGCTTTGGATAGTCGAGCACCCGCCGGTGTTTACACTTGGCCTGGGGGCCGATCCTGGCCACGTGCTGGCGCCCCATGCAATTCCTGTGATACAGACCGATCGCGGCGGTGAGGTGACTTATCACGGACCAGGCCAGGTGGTGATTTACCTGCTGCTGGATTTGCGCCGCCGCGGTCCCGGCGCTCGTCTGTTCGTGCGCGAATTCGTGCACAGCATCGAGCAGGCGGTGATAGACACGCTGGCAGCGTATAATCTGGCCGGTGAACGCAAGGCCGGCGCGCCTGGGATTTATGTTGCAGACGGCGCCTGGCAGGGTGCGAAAATCGCCGCTCTTGGCTTGAAAGTAAGGGCCAGCGGTTGCACTTACCACGGTGTGTCGCTCAATGTCGGCATGGATCTGGAGCCTTTTTCCTGGATCAATCCATGCGGCTACGAAGGCCTGGCTACCGTCGATATGAAAACATTAGGCGTTGACATCGCTCTCTCTGAGATGCAGTTAGCGCTTGCTCACAAACTGATAGACCGTTTTAACTGAATCTCCTTTCGAGACTCCAGCAAGGAAATGCCTAGACCATGACCACAGAAACCACGCCGTCGTTGCCTGCCGAAACCAGCGTTGCCAGCGCTAGTTACAATCCGTCCGAAAAGCAAAAAGGCGCCAGCAAGACCGCGCGCATTCCAATCAAGATCATCCCGATTGAGCGCCTGCAAAAGCCGGACTGGATCAGGGTCAAGGCAGCCTCGCCATCGTCGCGGTTTTACGAAATCAAAGACATCTTGCGCGCCAATAGCCTGGTCACCGTGTGTGAAGAAGCCAGCTGCCCGAATATCGGCGAATGTTTCGGCAAGGGCACGGCAACCTTCATGATCATGGGCGACAAATGCACCCGCCGCTGCCCGTTCTGCGATGTCGGCCACGGCCGCCCCGATCCGCTGGATGTCAACGAACCGGAAAACCTGGCCAAGACCATCGCCGCGCTGAAATTGAATTATGTCGTCATCACCAGCGTCGACCGCGACGATTTGCGCGACGGCGGCGCCGGCCATTTCGCCGAATGCATACGCCACGTGCGCGCGCTGTCGCCGAATACCCGCATCGAAATCCTGGTGCCGGACTTCCGCGGCCGCATGGACCGTGCACTGGAAATCCTCAACCTGGCGCCGCCCGATGTGATGAACCACAACCTGGAAACCGCGCCGCGCTTGTACAAGGAAGCGCGTCCCGGCTCCGACTACGAATATTCGCTGAACCTGCTGAAACGCTTCAAGGCGCTGCATCCGAACACGCCGACCAAATCCGGCATCATGGTCGGCCTCGGCGAAACCGATGAAGAAGTATTGCAAGTCATGCGCGACATGCGCGCCCATGATGTCGACATGCTGACCATCGGCCAGTACCTGATGCCGAGCGGAAATCACCTGCCGGTAAGGCGTTATGTGCATCCTGACGTGTTCAAGATGTATGAGGAAGAAGCCTACAAGATGGGCTTCGCGCACGCTGCGGTGGGAGCTATGGTGCGCAGTTCTTATCACGCAGACCAGCAAGCGCATGATGCCGGCATGGTTGTGAAAAATCAGTAGTTAATGAGACAAATTAGAAGTTAGCGAGACAAATTCAGAAGTTGATGAGACAACATATGCTGCTTAAATGGTATTTGGTCATAAAAAATCATTCATAAACAAAGAGTTACCTTCTATCTCGGCTCTTACCAAGGGCAATAACTCTTGGCGAATAGATTGGTTCGGAGATTTGGCTTTCCCGAACCGTCTATTCCGCCGGACTCAGCCATCGCTGCTCGTGCACCTCTCCAAGGTTCTCGATAGCAGTTTTCATTACGATCCTTCCGTTCAACTCTCCCCTGACTCGACCACTCCTGCTCGGTTTCAACGCAAGGTATGGGTTTCGGCCGGTACTTTGCCGCTACTGCGCATCGGTGACATTTGGCGTGACGGAAAACTAGAAGCCAGCCCCGACTACCAGCTTGAACGCTTCGTCGACCTGCAGATTGATGACAGCACAGTTCATCTGGTCAAGGCGGGCCTGAACCTGGACGACAAGGGTTTCCTGTTGCCGCTGTCGGAACATCCATGGCATTTGAACTGCACGCATTCCTATTGCGTGATGGTGGAGCTGCCAGATGGCCGTCAGCTGATCATTCCTTGCGTCGAGCTGATTCGATTCTATTTTGGATCGTCGAGCGGGCTAATCACCAAGCTGTTTCTGCCACCCCTACAGCGTAAAACTCTCTATGGCAGTCCCCAATTCGATCCGACCACCAAGCGCCTTGTCCTAGAGCTGGCCGAAAAAATATCTGGCGCATCAGCGGCGGATATAGGGCGGCTGCATTTGGATCCCATCGCCTGGCGTGCTGCCATGCATATTGGTACGTCGGCATTGAAAGCATCGGTCGCCCGGCAGACTATCTATCCGCAAGGTTTCTTTCCATTCGAAGGCACGACTACCTTGGCGGCCGCAGGGAAATGGTTGAGTTTGGGCGATCGAGCGGAGGCAACATTTCTCGTGTATAGCCTTCGTTCGTGCTCTCATCCGTTCCCCTTTCGCTCATTGCGCTACAAAGTACAAAATGTGTTTTCTCGTGCGAACAGCAAGTCTCCTCGCCAGAGCCTCATCCAGGGTTCTGTCAGCGATGCACCTCAGCAAGTAATTGTAGAGCGGGACGCATCAAATAGCCTGGCGCCGAAGACGATTCAGGTACGTCTAGAGCCACGCTTTCCGGATTTGCAGAAAAAGCCGGTCTGGAAAGACAAAGTGCTGGCGACCACCGACGGCGTTGGGCGCACAGGTGGTCGTGTGGGTCAAGCTGTCGAGTCGGCTGCTGTGGGCGAGCCTGGTTCTGAGCAACGAATCCGTCCAGTGAATTTGGACGTGTTGCTCAATACTGATCCAGCGAAACGCGACAGCATCCCTCAATTTTTATGCGATGCGGTCGAAGCGCTTTCAGTATTGGACGGTCTGGATATCGATCTCCTTACTGATAGCGATGAGGACGGGTGGACGGTGCCGATTACTGCGTTATCAGATGAAGATGGCGAGATCGACTTACGGCTTTCTGTCAGCAGCGATGGGGGAGTCCCACGACTGCGTCGGGCATCGGCATTTGGAGTGAGGCGCGGCCAAGTCCACGTGAGCGTCGTATTTATTGAGTCATCTCCTCTTTATATCAAGGTGTACGCAACAAATGGCAAGAATCTTGATGAAGTCTGGGAGACTCTACACAAGGCCGGTGTGCATTATCTTCATCTACCGAACGAGGAAAATCTTAACATCGGCAATTGCACCAGCCTGTTACGGGAAGTGTTGGGCTGATCTGTACAATTCCCATTGCCGTGCGCATCGGCATCGCCACTTGCCGGGAATCGTCGCCAAATATGCGAAAGTCGGTCCAGAGCTTCGCGCCTAAGAAACGGGCCTGTCCAATAACATGCTCACAGGACTCTGATTTAGCGATTGCGTTGATGCAAAGTAGTCACTTCAATGCATTAACCTAAAATAAGACGCGTTCTGCGGATACTTAGCCACTCCTCGGAATAATTATCCTTGAGGGTAGCTGCTAGTTTGCCTTTAAGGTGTGCATTTAATATTTCCAGCGACACTAGACGATCCAGCCATGCCCGGCTATGTGCATGTCGAACTGCTGCCATGTCAGGGCTATTCAATAGCCATATTTCGGCAACAGGAATTGTGCCAGCATAAACGAGCAGGTCTCTTTCTCCATCATCCAAAAGTACTTGAGGAAATGCCTGATGAAATTTTGCGCGCATTTCATCTGTAACCGTCGCGACATGTTTCATTGATGCGCGAAGTTTTGCCTCATCAATATGTGTCCCAGATGGCCTATTTTGCGCGCCAGTTTGCGTCTCCTCGATTACCTTCTGGACTGTCTCAAGAGCAAAATAATTAGCAATAGTATTCCAGCAACCTGTGCGATGGGCTTCAATAATTACATTGGTATCTACAAGTACTCGCTGCTTAGGGAAAAATGTCATATTTTCCCTATAAATCAAATGGAGTGGAAAGCCCATGCTCAGCAAATAAATCTTTAAGATCATCAACTGAGATTGCTAAGAGCTGCGCGACACGACGTGCGGAAACATGGCCTTCATCGATACCCCAAGATATTGCGGAAACAAAGCGTTTGCTATACCTGGCAGGTAGATGATTATTGGTTTCCTCAGTACTTGATCTTAGAACTTCATCTGGCAAAGAATCTAGTTGCGATAGCTTAATCACTCCCATATTTAACAATCGCCACTTTAAAGCGGGGCCACTCACACCAAGTTTTGTTGCGGACGATCGTATCCATCCAGCTAGAGCAAGTCCTTGTGGAGGTGAGCTATTTGCAACTAGTGTTTTAATTGTTCGCGTAGGCATTAATAGCCCTGCAGCGAAATTGTCTGCTAACTGCTCTACACGTTTCTCATCTTTTTCTGCCGGTAAGGAATTAGATTCGATACGCTTTGGCGGCATTGTTTGCCAGGTTAGAAGGTGAAATAGTTCGTGAGCCAAATCGTACGATCTGCGTGCGAGAGGTTCTCGGCGATTAATTAGAATCGCGTTTAGCTGATCGAGCTGGCATGCAGCGCCGGAGACACCTCGCACGGTATCGATGTACAAAACTAAGGTGTCTAGCCGATCTTGAACAGCTTCACCTAAACGCGCTGATGGTATATCGCCAAGATCCAATGTGGCACCAATAGCTTCTCCTTCCGCAGCCGCATCCTCAAACGTGGACTTGGTAGTCAATGCGACTCGGCGCAGCGAGGAGTGTATCGAGTCCCCTCGAAGTTTACCCAGGTGACGAAACGCGGCTATCCAACGACCAGCCTGATGCTCGAATTCATCTAGAGCTTCCGGGTCTGCATTTGTTTGGCGCCATGAAAATTTCCCTTCACCGGCCAGTTCAAAAGGATCAGTAAAGAAGTCGATACCGACACCAAAAATTTCCGCCGCGCGCACCATCTCTTCAAAACCCAGCTTACGCTCGCCCAACTCAATTTGAGACAAGGTCTGACGGTCCTTGAATCCGAGAGCTGTTGCAAGCTCCCCTTGAGTCATTTTTTTACGCTCGCGTAACGCGTGTAGCCGAAAGCGAATTGCCGTCGCGTCCATGGTTTCCCCCTAGGTTAACGGGATAGATTACATTGCTTATGAATAATATGCAAGAAAATCTTGCGCGATGAAGTAGTGCAAGGTTTTTATAAAGTGGGTCAAGCTACGGCACCGAAATCGCATTTTCAGGAATCGAGTAAAACACCTTTGATTTCCGATCTCACCTTAAAAAGGGCGCGTATCCTGCAGATTTCTAGTGTCAGAAAGCGCTTCAAATATCACAACATTAAAAACCGACTTCGTTGGTATTTTTAGAAATATAGTTTCTATTTGTCAATGTTTTAGATGTACACTTTATAAAAAGTTACTCGCCTTGCCGTGAGGTAAGGTGCACGTGCTTCTTGAAATTCTTTTCGATGAACTGCTTTCACGTTGGACTCGATGCAGTAGGGGAAACTTTGCGTTAGACGTTAGAGCAGTAACATGGATGCTGTGTGAAGAATCTAGGCAATTTATTTGATGAAATGAGAATTACTGAGCCGCCAAGCACTTTGGACGGATGGGAAAGGCTTCTCGTTAAATACTTCCTGGCAGTAGGAGGAGACGGGGATTCCAGTGATTTGCATGCTTTCGAGGTGTCTACCAGAACACTTGCAATTGCATGTGGTCTTGACACTCAGGAAATCGAAGTTGAAAAAGCATTTCACGAGGTGCTGGTTAAGGATCCATCATTGGAGAACGTTCTCCAAGTTGGTGCCCATCCCAGAGCAGCGTCGGAGGTGCCTGGTTTTTTTGTCTATTTAGTACTGACTTTATTCATCGATGGTCTCTTGGATGAGCACCAAAGCATCAGTGGTGCATTTAGGAAAAAACTAGCGTCCTGGCTTGGGATAGATCGTAGCTTTAATGACCTTCAAGGCATAGCTACTATGTGGAAGGCTCTTGAGGCGTGGCTGGCGCAACGCGTGGCCGCAGGTGAACCATTTCGCCGCTTGGTTCTGCCAGATCCAGGAGGATGGCACCAAATCGGTCATACGCGGCGCCTTTCCTTTCCCACTCGCCATGACTTTCGGATAGTTGAGAATTTTGTTTCGGAAAACAGTATTGGTTTAGATAGCCCGACGGCGTTATTTATCGCCTTTCAACCATTGGTCAATGATGTATCGGATGGGTTGAAAGATGCATTTGAAGATTTCCGACGTTCTTATTACTTGCATCGCCGGGCCCTCGCGGATCATCGCTTCTGGCGCCTAATTACCCGTGTACGAAGCTCTGCAAATAACGAACCGCGTCAGCAAGCTATTCTCCAAATGACGTTCAATGACTACGGAGAGTCTGAGTTTCGACGATCTATATATCAAAGCTCCGAAATGCAAAGCTATGTCACTTTGGGAGCTGCGCTTGCGGACACTGGTATCGCATCCAGTTCGAACTTTGTGACCGCAATTAATCAGGGTTATCTATTTTTCCGTCAGATCGGCATGGGGCTTTGGCAAGCCGAGGCCAATTTGACGCGCTGCAATGAGCGTGTATTCGTTGCACTCTCGACCAAAATTCAAAGCGTGATGGGCATGCGTTTGGGATCTCTATTGGGTGACTCAACCTGGCGAATGACGACGGAAGCCAAGTCAATTAATGCAGTGGAAACAGCATTCGCTCAAGTACGCCTTCTCGTTGACGCTGGCGATTCAATTTTTCGGCCCACTGTATTCAACGGAATCCGTGTCTATGGGCGATGGCTGGGATTACCTGGCTTCCTACCTTCGATTGAGACGGACTCAAGTCAGATTACGCTAGTAGCTGAGGTCAATGACGCACCTGTTATTGATTGCAATGGTGTGGGTAATATTGTGCGGCTTGTTGCCGAAGAACCTTTGAACGGGACCTATAGCGTTGAACCCGAGCTGCGTCGCGGCGAGTATTTCTCACCTTGGCGATTACGACTTCAATTTATTTCACATGCTTTGCCTCATTCCTCGCTAAGTCGCACTCGTCAGAGATTGCAACAGTTGAAAGATTGGGATGGAGTTGTGAAGGTATCCGCTAAATACGATGCTGATGAGAGTCCTGTTCGCGAGTTTGGAAGCTCAGCGATGAAATGGCTATTGGAGGCCGTATACGCTGATGGTTATTCTGGATGGGACGAGGCAGACTTGGTTAGCCTTGTGCGACGTACTGCTGTAGATTTCGAGGCTGACCCGTGGATGATGTTGCATCTCCTTCAGGACGCGGGGATTATTGAGCCTCGACTCCGGCAGGGATGGAAAGGCCGAGTATGGACACTGGTACCACCTCATATTGTGCGAGCACACAGGGGCGAAAATGAGGTGGCCTTGGTGGAAGGTGCCTTGTGCTTCAGGCAAATTGAGGACTTCAATTTAGCGGTAGAAGGTCTTGGTGGAAGTATGTTTAGGCATCAAGATGACACCCGATGGTCGGCACCAGTAATCGGAGCGAGTAACTTATCGTCAGCAATTTTAGCTGAGCGACTAGGGTGGCCTCTCGCCTTGGAAGTAGATTCAGCAAGCAAGTCACCGCTTGCTCTTGCTAGCACTGAGCGGCAAGCGGAGTATTACCGCATTTCTTCAGTTTGGTGCTGGAACGCAAAGCGATTCGTGTCTTCCGGGGCGGTAGAAGATAGTGTCCGACTGACTAGACGATCGCACCGAAATGGCACGGACCATGACGTCTTTTGCGTTGAGCATATTGGCCGCTCTTTTAATTACTTATCGAGGTGCGCTGCGATTACTCATGCACATGCCTTAGCCAAGGTCCCTCTATTTAGATTTCATGACGATCGCATCGAGCGCATTGCGCAAGATGGCGCTCTACCGGACATCCTTGCTTCGGCTCTGCGTAGACGGCGACTCCGTGCCGCTGGAATGACAGGTGGGGTTTATTCATATCCGGCAACGGAATCTGATGCTCGTTGGATTCTGTCACTACTTCCGGGCTGTATAGCCGGAATAAAAGTCGGCGAATCGCAGTCAGCGGGTTCCATTATGGCTGCTGTTCGTAGGTCCAAAGGAAGATTGCGAGCAGGCTGGAAAGATAATCAGTTAGTCATACAAATGAATAAATCAACGAGAGGTTTTAATGGTAGCTAGCTCTGGCCGACCATGGTATGCCGGGCACTGTGTAAGCCGGCATGAGCATGACAAATTAGTGAATATAGAGGTCATTGCTCGTTTGGATGAAACCGGGTGGATACCGCTCGAGAACGCGCGACACCTATTTGGAGGAGTCCAAGAAGTCGAACTGCATTGCAGCCATGCCAAGACAATCAAGATCGGCGAATGGGAGATGTTTCAGCTATCAAAAAAAGGGAAGAAATTTTGGATTGTTGGTGAACATAAAAAACTCCATCACTTTGCTGATTTATCGAATCTAGGCAACGCTTCGCAGATCCAACGTTATATAGCATCTAATGAATTGAAAACAACAGAGGCCTCTGGTAGCTGGATTTTGCGATCGCGGGACACCGAGATCTTGCAGGTTGAACTGAGGCAGATACAAGGTGTTGGACACCTCGCTACTGCTTCTGGAAAGATTCCTGCATTTCCTTTTGATCCTGACTGCATCGCTCGCATTCCTCTTGGCGGGAGAGAAATTGAACTATACGAATTTCGTCATAGAGGAGATCCAACTGCAATCTACGATTGGTCCTCTGACGAGGCTTATGCGGCGCGCGTTATACGATCTATCGCGAATGCGTCCGATCCTCGGGTAAAGGCTACGATTGGTTGGCTCGAAGAGCACGGGAGGACGAAGCAATCTTTAGAGTCGCTCGATGCAGTAGATATTGCTGCGGCCAATGATGCACTTCGATCTGACAAGCTTGCAAAGCGCCTTTCCTCCGACCAGGCGCTGCTGTCTTCGCTCGTGAACGCAATGATTAATGATTCTCGAATCTTAGGCTTGATTAAATCCAAAACCGATCTGATTGCCGAAGAGGAGCGCACCGCGTTGCGAATTCGCGCCGAAACATTGTTGCAAGAGGAGTTGATAACCCTGCGGCAAGAGCGAATAGCGTCACTGGATTTAGAGATAGAATCTTTACGCCTTGATCGCATAAAGAAAATCGATGATAGATATGCTGAGTTAGAGCGTGAGCTAGCCGCGCGAAAAGAAAACGGTTTGATAGAAATTAATCGAGACCTTGGTGACTTGGTGATCGCTCTCCAGTTACAAGCTGACGAGCTCACAGATCGACGTAGCCGCGTGAAGGATGAGCTCGTTGAGCTAGACCAAAAATCCGATACGCTCAATGGCCAACTCCAGCTACTTCGTGATCAAGAACGAGATGTATTAATAAATATTGATAGGCTAGTCGCAATTACGAGCCTCGCGAAGTCACAGGTAAATACTGCTAGTGAAAAAATTTTGGCACTTCATTCTCCGCTGGAGCGAGGTGTACCATTAATGTCTAGTGACGTTAAAGAGTTTGTTGAGAGTTCGCAGCTTCTTTCGGAAAAAGGTAAGGAAATCATGCTGCAATTCCTTGCACTTCTGCTGGCAGGTGAAGTGCCCGTTTTAACAGGGCCGGATGTTGACGATTTTCTGTTAGTTGCAGAATCTATGTTCGCGAACGGTACATCAACGCGACTTGAAGGCGATCCGACAATTATCAACTTTGAAGATTTATGGCTACGCCCCGGTACAAACGTTCAAACAGCGTTGGGCGTTGCTCTCACTGGCACGAATTCAGACGAAATTGACGAGTCGACCAGGCTGGTGGTGATTAACCGAGCAGAACGCTCCGGCGCGCGATTTTGGTTTCCTGCACTTGCTGCACATGCGCGCCGCGGTGAGTTATCTAGAAGGTTACTAGCGTGCGTTACGATTCAAGATACAGAAAGCGAAGAAGCAGAAGCGGTCCTCAGTGAGGCTACACGGCTTGACATTCGCCATGCATTAACCGCAGAAGCTGCAATTGTTGCGATTGCCTCGGGGATCGAGTTGAGGCGTGACTTGGATCCTGCCGAGCGACCAACAGACCTTGCCGAAGCAGTTCCTGTTCTTGCACCACATCTTCAGCGACTAACTTTTGCGAGGGCTCAGCGCGCTGCGCGGGCAATAGTCGAGGCGAAGAATCTCGGTATACCAACACAGCCATTGGTTGAACTTTTTATAGTCGCGTCTGGCACCACCAACATCGCTGTCGTAGCTCAACTTAGGAGCTAAATTCATGCTTGATCCAATAGGCGGCTTTGGTCGCATCAGAGATTTTTTTATCTCCTACGTCGAGACTAGTTTCCGTATTTCTGACCCTGACGTAAGCAAGATACGTCGCAAATTACTTGAGTCTTACGATACTTTGGCTACGGAGCCGTTTCTCGAACCAGTGCTGCGGTACACGGGGCATCCTAAGTTGCTAGAGGATTTAGCAATGGATGACAATGGCCCTCTCGGGAATCTATCAATTGCCGGAAGACGGGCATTCGTCGAACTAGCTTTGTCAGGATTATTTGATGGAGACATTGCTGATTCAGAGATTAAACGAAAATCGCGTTACGCTCCATATCAACATCAGATATCTATGCTTGAGCGCGGGATTAAGCCAGGTCATCCTGGTATCGTCACTTCTGGCACGGGTTCTGGAAAGACCGAAAGTTTTATGTTGCCCATTCTAGCGGCAATCGCGAATGAGGCAGTGCAGTGGAAAAAGCCGGATGCATCATTTTTACAAAACCGGTGGTGGGAAAGCGATGATGCGTCTTGGCGAGCTATGCGCCAAGGTGAGAGGCGCCCGGCGGCAATGCGAGCATTGATTCTCTATCCAATGAATGCATTGGTTGAGGATCAAATGGTCCGATTGCGAAAAACGCTTGATTCAGAAGAAGCGCGAACGGTCATGGACGAACGATTTGACGGCAATCGCGTCTTTTTCGCGCAATATACCAGTGCGACTCCGGTCACTGGTTATGAGACTCACCCACGGATGGCCGATGACACGGACGAGAAAAAGCGCCGCTCTCGAGGGCTACGCAAGCTGCGCTCCGCCCTCAAGCGGGCCGAGCAAGATCAACAGGCCGCGCGTAAGCATGATGCAAACGCTGCTGCCGAAGCAGCTTTATCTGGAGAAAAAATACCAGACTTAACTCGCTACATTTTTCCCTCCATGGATGGCGGCGAAATGCTCTCTCGGTGGGACATCCAAGCTGCACCTCCCGATCTAATGGTAACCAATGCTTCGATGTTGGGAGCAATGTTGTCCAGGGAAGTAGAGGAAAAGATCTTTGACACCACTAGAAATTGGCTTATCTCGAATGACGATGCATATTTCTATTTGGTATTTGATGAGCTTCACCTAATTCGAGGTTCGGCTGGTACAGAGATTGCGTTTCTGATCAAAACATTAATTCAACGTCTTGGCTTAGATCAGCCGCAGCATCGATATAAGTTACGTATTCTTGCTTCATCTGCGTCGTTGCCAATGATTGGTGACGACGGCGAGCAATCTCGTACCTACTTGCGAGATCTATTTGCGCCATTTGGAACCAGTAAGACCGCAAACGATCCTGGCGCAACGGATTCGATTTTTTGGAAAGGCTGTGTTGTTGAAGGTGTTCCAAGTATTCCAATATGGAACCTTGAGGCCATCGATCCGGCTCCGTTCGTTAAGCTAATGCAGATAGCGCTTGCTGGCGGTGCGGACTTTGTTGCTAAGATGAAGTTTTCTGATGAGCTAATTCTTGCCGTGAAATCCGCGGCGTATGCACTAGGGATTGCTGGCCAATCAGAAGAAGACACTGTAAAAAATCTCGCAGAGGCGGCTGCAGCTGCTATGACGAGTGGATGTAGAGATGGTAAGGGGGTTCGCGCGACACGTCTCACTGAAGTAGCTAATCGAATATTTGCAGACGGCGGCCCTGATCATGAACTGGCCCTGCGAGGTTTAATGCTCGCTCGGGCTTTGCCGGAATCGGGGTTATGGGATAAGAATCGAGCTGGAGTCGCACTTACCACTCCAGCATTTAGAGTTCATACGTTCATTCGAAATATCGAGGGTCTGTTTGCTGCTCCCAGCCCAACCGCAGACGGAGTCGAATTTAGCAACCTCACTATTGAGCGCGGGCTTTCTCATGCCCGTCCAGACGCTAACACAAAGCGCGGGAAGCGCTTGTTCGAACTTTTGTATTGCGAGGCATGCGGAGACTTGTTGATTGGTGGCCAGCGGGGGGATAAAACTTTAACTGCGACGGCGACTGAATTGCTCCCATCTTCTGGCAACCTTGAGAATCTTCCTGAAGGTGCAGCTAATGAATACTATGATTCAATGAAGCTAGAAGAGTTTGCAGTATTTTGGCCACGTAGGACCCCACCATTATTACCTGAGCGCGACTACGATGACTGGCAGCTGGCCCATTTGGATCCACATTCAGGAGTAGTATTCACCCGACTCGATGCCGAGGTACCAGACGGGCATGTAGGTGGCCATTTGTACCGTCAGAAAGAGAATGCAGTTAGAAATGTAAAAGGCCGTGTTACTGGTCCGCGTTCTGCACAGCCTTTCTGCTGCCCTAAATGCGGCACTGATTATTCAAGGCGGCCAGTCACTAACCGATCACGATCACCTATTCGCGCTTTTCGCACCGGTGTTAGTAAAGCATCTCAGCTAGTGGCGACCGAGCTCTTTGAACTGTTGCTTGCTATAGGTGCGGAACCTAAGGGGATCTGTTTCTCTGACAGTCGGCAAGATGCCGCGAATCAAGCGCTCGAGATTGAAAACATGCATTTACTTGACGTGCGTCGCGAGATCCTCGTGGCCACGGCCCGGTCTTATGTAGCTAAGCAACGCGCTGAGTGGATTAACCCAGAGGAATTTGAAAAACAAACTACGGCGCTAATGAATGAAAAAAAATTCGCTGAAGTTGCGGCATATGGAGCTCGCTACAATGCGCAAGGGTCGGAGGGGGAAAGGCCTCCCGCTGAGGGACGTATTGTTCCGCTCGCAAAACTTTTACAACATAAGGAAGGCCATGGCCATGTTGGTGAATTGGTTGCTGAGTTCGTTCGTATGGGCGTCCATCCGTTTGACAAAGCTGGGCGGCAGAAATTTCGCGGCCACGAATGGCATGAATTGTTCGTGCCTGCAGGGACGAATGGCAACGATATAGCGTACCACGAGGAACTGACCGGAGCGGACCGTTTAAATTTGGCCGGATTGATTTTGAGTCAGCAATATGAGTTGGTCGATGATGTAATTTTTGCGAACACTTTTTTTGCGTTGGAAGAAACTGGGCTCGCGTATCCATGTGTATCTGATCGCGATATTGCTGGGAAGGACGAACTTGACGCCTGGTTACGCGTATTCGCTGGCGCGTATCGAATTCGCGACAATCAGTACTTTGATGAGGATGCCAAGAAAGAATGGGTTCTAGGCGTTGACATCACTAACAATCGAGTTAAAAAGGTTGCGCAGAAGGTATTCGGGGACACTTCCGTTGTTGAGAAATTGAGCTCAGTCCTCGGCCGCTTATCCGCGATTGGACATAAAAGCGGCTGGTTTGATATCGGCAATCTGCATTTGCGTGTTGCTGAAGCGGGAGATCCATATTGGCGCTGTAAGACTTGTGAACGAGTCCATATGCATTATGGGATACGTCATTGCACACGCTGTGGAGATCCATTGGCCCTCGGAGCAAGTGGTAAAGTTGAAGATCTGTGGCAAGAGAATTTTCTTGGCAAGCGAATTGTGCGAGGAGCCAAGGATGAGGTGCCGCGATTCCGTCTCCGCGTTGAAGAGCTTACCGGTCAGACAGATAACTTTTCCGATAGGCTGAGAAAATTTAAGGGAATTTTTGTCGATGGACAGAGTGAGACGAAGAAGCGAGCTACTGAAATCGACATGCTATCAGTTACAACGACTATGGAGGTTGGTATTGATATTGGCTCGCTGCAAAGTGTGTACCAGGCCAATATGCCGCCACAGCGATTCAACTACCAACAACGTGTTGGTCGAGCCGGGCGACGCGGGCAAGCTTTTTCTTTCGTAGCGACTTTTTGTCGCGGACGAACCCACGACGCATACTATTTTGCACACCCCAAGGCGATTACTGGAGATGCTCCACCTCCGCCATTTCTTGCAATAAATCACGAGCCGATTCCGCTGAGACTATTGCGCAAATCTTGGCTGCGCGCGGCATTTAAAATGCTGCGGCAGGAGTGCCACCAAAACAGCAAGCCATATCCTGGTGATCTGTTGTTGCCTCCTGATATTCATGGCGAGTACGTTACTATGGCGGACTATTATTTCGACGATGCGGCGGGTTGGCCTCAACGCCTTCGAGATGCGCTGCACTCAACTATATCTGTGCGATATGAATTTTTGCAGGCTGCAACGTTCAGCGTCGATCAACAAACAGCGCTAGCGACGCATGCAACTGTGGAGCAGCTGATGTCGGAAATTAATGACCTTAAACCAAATGAACCAACCGGTACCGGATTCGGGTTGGCGCGCTTTCTCGCCGAGCAGGGACTACTGCCGATGTATGGCATGCCGACCCGGGTTCGAAATCTCTACTTGGGCCTTCGAGAAGATGACGGTAAAGGCAGCGACGAATATGAATGGTCGACGATAAGCCGTGATTTGGACCTGGCCGTCTTCGAGTTTGCTCCCGGCTCTGTGCTCGTTAAGGATAAACAAAAGCATAAGGTGATAGGTTTTACCGGAAATCTTTCCGATCCGGTGAAGCGCGCGGGAGGTATCGCGGTCCAAGCGGTATCAGACTGGTGGGAGTCTGAAACATTTGTCGCCATATGTGATGCCTGCGGCTCTGCGAAGCACTATGAAACATTGCCGACAACAGAGCTTGAGTGCGATGACTGTCGTGAACAAATTTCGATAGCGAACTTCGCAGAATATAAAACGCCGACGGCTTTCCGGACAGATTTTAATCCTCAAGACAGCGGTGATGTAGTCGGGCGCATGAATCAACGTACTGTTGCCACAGTACTGAAAGAAGGTGAGCCAATTGTGCATCGAAACATTGTTGTGCGGCGCGGGGCCGGAGCCACAATTATGCAACTTAATGATGGGGTAGCTAATTCAGACGAGGTTGCTCAGCAATTTAGAGTCGATGAGGTGTCTGATTTACGATTGCCTTTGCCAGGAGCATCTAAATGGCTCAAATTGACGCGATCACAAGCGATCGAAACGAGCATTCGTGAAAAATCTCAGGCGAGTCGATGGGAGCTTAATGGAAATTTGGGTATGAAGTTCGGATTAATCTCTCGAAAAAAAACGGATGCTGTTTATTTAGAATTGAGAAAATTTGACAGCCGTTTAAATCTGAATCATGTTGCTCGTAAAGGGGAATTCTTCAATATAGCAACTCGTGCCGCCGCTGTTAGTGCCACCCAAATTCTAGTGCAAAAAGCAGCACTCATGCTTGACGTATCTGCTGAGGAATTTGAGGCACTTGAGCCTCGCCTTCGCGGTGGTTTGCCTATGCTGCAGATAGCAGACTCATTAGTCAACGGATCTGGTTTGTGCAAACGCCTCGGTGATCCGGACGTGTCGGGGGGCGTGCCATATATTGCCAAGTTGCTTGAGGAAATCTTGGAAAATGAAATTGTATGGCCTTTACAAGATTTCCTTGGCACGGATGGCGACGGTGCGCATGCGGAGCAATGTAAGACGTCTTGCTATCGTTGTATTCAACGATTTGGCAATCGTCGATATCATGGGCTGCTTGATTGGCGCCTCGGAATTGCCTACTTGAGGGCTATGATTCAGGATAACTATTCAGCTGGCATTGATACAAATGACAGGAATTTCCCAGAAATAGCTGAATGGCATGAATATGCGCATAGTTTGGCAGAGTCAGTTGTTGCAATGCGTCCGGGAACGATGAGCTACGTTGTTCTCGCAGCTTCAAAATTACCCTGCATCATTGCACGGTCTCTGGCAGGAGATGAGTTGTCCCGCACCGTCGTGGTTCATCCTCTATGGAGGAAAGACGAATCAGTGATGTCCAAGATCTTGGGTACCGATTGGGCGAATGGGCTCACTTTTACCGACACCTTCAACTTAGAAAGACGGCCTCTGCGAACTCTCGCGGAGATGCATAACAAGCAGGCAAATATAGAAAGCAAATAACCTGTAGTTAGAATTGCGAGATATTTGCCTTCTGTAATCGAGTTGGTCGGGCCAGTGATGGGAGCTCTGCTCCGCATTATTGGCCCAGACATTTTGACCTAGCTTCCGTCGAACCTCAACGCCCTTGAAACTCTGCGCGTAAACGAATAGCTTTTTTAATTTGCGAACGCACGCTGGATGATAGTTCGGCGAACTCGCCTTTACGTTCGAGAGCGTGAATTATATCCAACGGATCATTAGAGAGTTGGCGGGCATGCAAGATGCGCGAAGCACGATTAATTCTCGAAATTACGTTGCTGATGGTGCGAGGGGTGTACTCTTGAGTAGAAGATAACCACTCACGAAAATTTGGGTCGCTGAACATAGAACGCTGCTCCTCATAACGGGATATTGCGGCCGCCACATGCTCTGCCAAGGAGGCTGGCACGGCATTGGCAATCATCGTACTCTGATTAGTCATTGTTCCGGAAAACTGAAAATTCTCAGGAAAGGTTTGAATTCTTGCTCGCTCCCACGAAGATAGTGGCCGAGCTTCTTTGCATGGACCAGCGTCGTCAGGGTGTGGTTTATAACCTGGTGGAACGGGCCGGTTCGTTGATCGAATAGTCGGAGAAGGCTCGTCTAGCGAAAACACTCCTCGACGCCCCCAATTCCTTGGATGTCTATAGTAAAAATCGATGCCAAATTCATCGCCGACAAAGTTGCGTATAGACAGGGGATTTTCTGAACTCCCCATTTGAATTTCATCAAACAGGAAGTCATGTTCTTCGCCTATGCAGCCAATGGCAAAAAAACGCTTCCTATTTTGCGGTGCCCCGAAGTACGCTGCGTTGAGAATGCACTCAGTAATACCATAACCGGCTTTTTCCAAAACACTACGTCCTGACTGCCAAGCGACACTTTTGCGAGCACCTGGTACGTTTTCCAGCATGAACCAGCGCGGTCGCACTGCGCTTATGATTTTCGCAAACTTCAGTGTCAGTTCGGCTCGATCACTTTCAACGCGACCGCCTGCAACCGAAAATTCCTGACAGGGTGGGCCACCCATAATCAGATCTGGCCTCTCAGGACGAATTAGGCGAGTGGCGTCAGTTACCCGCCCTAAGTCCAGGTCTTTAACGATGTGATCAAAGTTGGCCTTGTAGACTTCCCGCGCAGGAGCCCAATGCTCTACTGCCAGCGTAAGCTCAAAGCCCGCTTGCTCAAATCCCTTACTCAACCCGCCGCATCCGGCGAAAAGATCCACAACACGCATTGACGCCTCCTAGTGGCGTCAATGTACAGCGATTGCACAAAGGCGTCAACATTTTGACATCCTGCTTTATGGCACCAAATAGCGGACGTTGGGCCTATATTCATGAATTCCCGTATGCAAATTGATGAAAGTGAGTAAGTAGGAAAATGAGTTTATTGTGTTTATATCATCAATTTCGGCGAGCCTGATTTTATGATTAAAACGCGTCCGCACGTGCCATTTACTCAGACCGCCCAGAATCATAGGGGGGAGTTGGCGGCCGATCTAAGGTCCTACCCAACCACTTATCAAACTGTGATTGGATATTGCAGCCGTCGGCACTCCGTCTCAACACGTGCCAACGATATGGTTCGATCCCAGGTTTTTTGATGTCGGTCCAGCCGCGTGGCAGGCCAAGCTCCTCTTCGGCATCTTCAATCGTCTTTCCTAGGTGCCTAAAGTTCTCCTCCGTGAAGTACCATTGGCCATCAACGATGGTCCGAAGATGTACATAACAGTCATGCACCAGTTCAAGCACGCTTTTGAAATACGTGTTGCACGCGGTGATCACATCCAACTCGGGGACGTTCGGCAAGTCACGGCAGGGAACAAAGTAATAGAAGGTACCCGCTTTACTGTGAGACCCGCCGGAGACTAAGTTCTCTCCGATGTGCTGCGTCACCGTTCGGAAATCATGGAAGAAGCGTGACAAGGGATCCTTTCGAAGCGCTTCTTGTCGAGGGGCATACCATACATCAAACTCTGGATTACCTTTGAGAGATGCTTGCATCGCGAACGTAACGCTGCGCGCGGCCGAGACAAAAGCAGAGACGCAGAACTGGACCGCCCAGAAATCGATTTTTTGGCCGTAGCGATGAACTTCGAGCAGAAAGAACTCAGCTTCCTGAACTTTATAATCCACCAGACCAAAAGATCTCGTCATGATTACTACCTAATGTGAATGAAACCGGGGCGCTTTAAGGCATCGAAAAGCTTACCGTGCATCCTGGCTTGTTCAATGGCTTGAACCCGATCGTCAGTGGAAATGTCCAGGGCTACAATTTGATTCAATACCGCCATACTTCTTCCTGATTCATTTTTTTTTGGTTTGGTATCGATGAGCACGATAGTCGCGGCCATTGTCTCGCCAAGAATGGTACCTCAACTTCACTTCGGTGGATGGATTCAGATCGCTAGTATAGCGGACGGCATCATCTGATCGACTGCCTGGCTGAGGTTGACGCCATTGGGGGTGGCGATTGAGCGATTTACATTAGGCGTATGCTCTGAATATCTGAGGTAAGTTTACTAAGGAGGTTGAGTGTGGACCGGATCTCTGTCGCTGAGCGCAGCCGCACAATGGCTCAAGTGCGCAGCAAAGACACAAAGCCAGAAATGATCGTGCGATCGACGCTTCATCGTTTAGGCTACCGTTACGTTCTGCACAGTCGAAAGTTGGTTGGGACGCCAGATTTGGTTTTTCCTGCCCGTCACAAAGTGATCTTCGTACATGGATGTTTTTGGCATGATCACTCGTGTAAATATGGTCAGTCCCGGCCAAAGAGCAATGTCGAGTACTGGGAGAGAAAAATTTCGGGCAATGCTTCACGCGACAAGAGAAATATTGCAATTCTTCGTCGGACCGGGTGGCGAGTGATGATAATTTGGGAATGCGATATCAGAAAAAGCATATGGTTGAAGAAAGCGCTGCGCTTTCTAAATGACCGAGAAATTCATAAAAAATTTTATGTCAGCTAGGTGCTAGCTGTATATAAATCGGTTTCGCCAATTCGAAAAATTGTCGACGATCCTGTTGTACCAAATAGGTGGTTGATGGAAATCTTTCACGAGCACGTTGTATCGAACAGCTTGTGCTCGCCATGCTGCAGTTAATCTCCGTTCGGGATCCATAAGCAGCCAAGCTGTTAATTGCGCCAAATGGTGCCGTTCTTCTATCGATCTCATCTCAAAAGATATATGTCCCTCTGCCAAAGGCATGTCTTGAGTTCCAATTTGTTCTAACACGAACTGTCGAAGGGAAACGTGTTGATATCGTGAAGTCATGAGTTTGCATAATTGATGCATGACTGAATATCGTCCCAAATCCCATTCTGGACTTGGTTTACCTCCGGTATCGACGATCCGACTTACCTTAAGCAATAATGCTGCGGTCGGGATGTCATACGCAATCGGTTCCGTTGCCGGTGCGGCCCGTAAGTCAAATCCGCAAATGTGGCAATATGAAAGTGGAGCGAGTTCTACGTCGGCTGGCCTAGCCATATCAAGACGGTGAACGGCGACAGCCACGCTACATTTCGGGCAACGGTCAAGGAGCATTGTTCCATGACGAGTACAGACCGTATTGAAAGCGATGCGCCAATTTTTCCTGAAATATGGAATAGTATCTTCGGCTAGGCACGTGGGACAGAACTGCAACCCATGCCCCTCTCGCTTACGGTGATACATTTTGAGTACGAGGATCCAATGCAACGCGCCGGACAATCTGAATTGCCTGTACAGCAGGCCCTCGTAGGTTCGCAAAGTCGTATTCAATACCGTTTCAGGGGAAGTCCCAGTTCGGCGACTAAGTTCATCCAATAGCCATGACGGCGCCAATCGGTCGATATCCCGATTCCATATTTGAATGCGATTGCCAAAAATAACGTTGCAGAAGGTTTGAGATTTCATACCGTGCCCATGCGCAAGGCGCACGAGCCAACAGGATAATAATTCATCGGGCAACGGCTTGTAATGAATTGGCCACAACGGTGAAGTAAGTCCCAACATGACAATCAGAGACGCTTATATTGCTTCCGCTTGGATGGAGGTACCCATCTCAGGGAGGTGATCCGATCAAACGTAATTCGTTCGACCTTGTTTCGAATTGCATCTACCGCCAATTCCTTAACCAAATCGACCATGTCGCCCAATGTGCCTTCGCTACGGGTATGAATGGCTAGCATAGTGGGAGGGTCCTTAAGATTTGATGCCTGCTTTAATGGGGCTCGCAGTTCGAGGGTGGCCAGCAAAGAACCGAATTCATTGTTCGGCTTCCAAACAGGAAGCTCTTCAGGAGTGAAGCGACTAGACATTTGAGGATCGGTGTTAAACGCATTGTAGGCATCTTCAGTTCCCGCCGCGACCATGCACACTCCGGTTTCGTTGCCCAGACTTTTAATCGCGTTACGAAATTCCTGCTGGCGATTCGTGCTGCCGGTAATCAAATGATGAATTTCATCGACGATCAACATATGCACATCCATTTGACGGAACAAGCGCTTAATCTGTGAGTATTTTTCTGGGGTCGATGCCGTGGGCTTATAGGGTGTCATCAGCACATCCAATATACGCGTGTAAAAATCTGAAATGTCTGGCTTTGGCGGCGCCTCTACCATTACCACGGGACAGATTGTCACTTCTCCTTCGGCATCCAAATCTGGGTGATGCAGCGACATGAAACGTTCCAGAATCGAGGTCTTACCATTAAACGATGGCGCGACTAAAAGCATGTTTGGCATGCGAGTAATACGCGGATAGGTCAATAGTTCCTCCATGCGTGCCAGAATGCGCTTGGCATCTTTGTAACCCAACCAGGAACCTTCGCGGATCGCGTAGATACGCTCTTCATCTGTGCGTTCGATTAACGCTAATGCAGCTTCGTTGAGATGAGGGAAATCTTTTTTTTCGGGCATCATTCGTCATCCAGTGGCGCCACTGCATCAGGATCGTATCCCCGTACCCCCGGCGGAGGTGCCGTAGAAGTCGGTGTGCTGACATTGGGTAAGTCCTCGTCCTTATGCTTGCGGGCTACGGCGTGCTGGGTTCGGCGCTGCTGTGCACGTCGCGCTGCTTTTGTTTTTTCTGCGGCTTCCGCTTCGATTTCTCGTTGTTCATTGATTAGGGCAAACACAGCTTTTTCGTTTTCGCGCGAGATACCCTTTTCATCGGCGCGTCGATACGCTTCCCGCAATTCCCAGATACTTACGGGCGGCAGACTCGTATCGCGATACGGAATGGAGAAGTAGCGTTGAGCTATTTCATCGAAAAAATATAAAACGCTGATATCTCTCGGATCTCGGTGAAATGGAAATTTGCGCCGATGTTTATTAAACTCCGGATGAGGCGTATTTATCCAAGGGCGTAGGACATCATGATAGTAGTGGACGTCTATCAGGACACCGTAATTTTGAATAGTTCGTTCGAAAAATGGCATGAAGTCGATACGCAGCTTTTCGTCATCAAGGCGACGTGCGGGCAGCCCGCGTCCCGGCTTTCCTTTTGTGCCGAGCAAGCCTTCTCGCCATTTAGCCAACGGTGAGGTGTTGATCCCAGCGTGTGGCTTCCGATGATATGCGGCAAAAAACAGAACCAACCAACGCTCCAATTCGCTGAAGGTCATGCAGGCATTGCCTTCGGAGTCGTATGCTCCCTTTTCATCTGGGCCGGAGAAGGTTGCTCCCTTCAGCGTCTTGAGTCCTTCGGACACAGTTCCCATTAAACGTTCAATGTGTGCCCCATAGCGGGGCTTTTTAACCGGACGTAAGTGAAGATCAATGTCGTATTCCTGACATGCCATGCTTAACATCTGACCTCGGAATTCGCGTGCGTTATCCATGTGCAGCACGCTCATGGTTCCCCAGCATGGCCAATCCGTTGAGGTGATATTCAGCCTTGCCATCCAACGTTCCTTCGGCAAAATGGCGTGGGAGATGCACATGCCGGCAGACATAGATGATGGAGCGTCGAGCGACAAATGCATTCCCAGGCAAACCCGACTATTGACATCGATAGCCAGCGTAATCCAGGCTCGCCGGATGGATTTGCGATACACGTCGTCGACGATGATTACTGGCAGTAAAGTATGATCGATCTGTACGATTGCTAACGGCCAATCTGCGTCTGGGATGGTACCTTTGATTGGATCGAATTGGTCGTGCGCGACTGCTTCACCTTTGCGACGTGCGACACGCTCTCGCCCCTTTGTTTGTTCGAGGCGAGCCCGGATTGTATTGGTTGCAGGTAAGCGAAGGTTTGCATTGGAGCAGCGTCTGCGAACCTCGGCGATCGTCGAAGCAACGGATTGGCTTTGGTCGGTATCGTGGAAATTTTCGATGCAGTCTTGAATAATGGCATCGACGTCGGCCGATAACCTAGCTTTCCCTTTACCTCCTTTGCCCCCTGGATTTGGTAGCAAGGAAGAGAGCAGGCCGGTATCTCTGAACGTCGCCAGCCATCTATAGATGGTAGCTCGACTGACGTCCGCTTCGGCGGCAATTTTATCCGCGAGAGCATCCGAGTGCTGATAATAGCTATTCAATAGCGGGCCGATGTACTTGCGGCGAGCTTCAGCAACTTGCCAATCTGCGTCAGAGACACCTGCCAGCGCTCGTTCTGGTTGCGGCATCGGCGTGGCTTCGCCAATGACCCTTGGTGGACCAATATCTCCGATTTTGAGTAACACCTTTTCTTCTGTCCCGACTTCTTTGGCCAAAACCAAGTTGATGTCAGCCAAAGCCACGACAACGTATTCGCGATCATTGTTGGTGATCGTCGCACCCTCTTTGATCCAAAGTAATGGGGGCTCTGTGGTATTCATAGGACACATTGCGGCAGATGAAGTGCAGCGTTATCGTCTATAGGCCTGTCCAAATCTGCCGCTATTTTTCGTGTGACTATCGAATGCCAGATGACCGGCAGCCAATACAGCCGATCGTCATCACTGGTCGCTAATTGATCAAGAAGTGTTTTCGGCGAAGAAACTCCTCCCGCTTCTTTCATTAGTCTGACAAGTTCGGCGCAGTCTTGCGCTGCGGGCTCAATATTGCGATATTCCCGTAGGAATTTGAGATTGCCCAGTCGTGGGGTGCGAATGTCGATCTGCGTCACGATGCGGAATTCCCAATTCCGCTCGAGGGTGTATTGTTCTGCCGCCGCAAACTTGGGAGCATATTTGTCGGCATTCCGATGCAAGTCGTCAGTGTGTTTGATTTCCGTGAGTTGTGGCTTGTGATCGGAGAGATAAAATACAAGCACATCCGGGGTATAACCGTTAGCCAGTCCGGGAATTGGAATCGTGACTGGCTGTGTTTCATAACGTTCGACGCTGTCGTCGAAATCGAGGAGCAGCAAGTACTCTTTTTCCAGCAAGGATTCAAATTGATCCATCTGGCCATTTTTACGACTGGCGAAACTGCCGGTAACGACCAGATGATTTTTAGGGATCTTCCGAACAGCCATAGCGTTCCTTGACGGTAAATAACCTGCACAATAAGCTGGAATATCGCATTGTCTTTTGGCAATTTTATAGCATAAGCTATTGTGGAAGTGACCATGCTGTCCCTTCCAGATTGTTCTATTCTGCTTGGGCTTGGCAATCGTTAAAATAGTTTAGTCAATGAGCTGACCCTTTGCCCCCAATTTTTTACCTCATTGATCCAGCGCGGTCGTTTTAATGATCAACTCGAATTCAGCTAATACTTCGGGCTGCCGTTGGCGGAGATAACGGGCAACTGTTGGGTTCTCCAATAGCTTCGTCAAATAACCTTTGGCGAGAACCAAATTGAGCACGTCCTGACCGTAGTTTTGTTCGACCATTTTGTATTGCCCTTGGAGATTTGCCATTTCCCGCTCCATTTTTGCCATCTGCTCCTGCGTGACACCGGTCAGCTTCAACGTCTTTTTTGCTTCTACCAGGAATTCCTCCGGCGTTGCCACCAGCATAGCTTCAGCATAAGCCACCGTCACGGTGTTCGCAGCAATCATCAACTCGACGCACTCCACCTGCCGGGTTGAATTCATCTTGCGCAGCACCCTAGATATTTCCACCGAAAACTGTCGGTCTTTCAACATGTCCGCTGCCTCGGTGCAGATGCCGTCGAGTAAATTCATTTTCTTGAGTATTTGACTTACGTCGACACTCAACACTTTGGCAAGCCGGTCAGGCGAGACTCCACGATCAATGGCGCGGCGGATCATGAAATGCTCCTGGATCGTCGATAGCCGATTGATACGACTGTTGTAGGTATATGCTTCATCGTCCGTCGACACCAAGCACGGCGCATCGACAAATCCAAGATCGCGCATCGCGATGAGGCGGATGTGCCCATCCAGAAGCATATGTTGCTCTAAGTCGCGAATGACTGGCGTAATGGACAGGGGTTCGATTAAACCGACCTCTCCAATAGAGGAGCAAATCTGTTTGAATTTGCGAGACGTGATGAGACCCTCAGGCATCTTTCGTGATGGAAGGATGCAGGTGAGCGGAAGCGATAGCGGTTCAAGAGAAAAGCCGAGCGATATCCCCGTCATGGCTTGCTCCCAGCCGTCCATATTCTATCCGTCAAATATTTTGGCAAAGTATCCAAGCCTTCGGCGCGCAGTAAATTGGTAAAATTTTCGTCAGCGAGAAGCTGACGTAGGGCGCCGACGACAAATAGCAGGCGTTGTTGCGCAAATTCGGCCTTCTTTACCATCAAACGTTGTCGTTCGACTTCCTTCTGATAACTCCGCACCAAACTGGACGTTGTGACGTCTATTCTTTTACGGGGCGTGCCGCGCGCCACCGATCGTCCCAGAGTTTGGCGGCGCTCGATTACGCGCCTAGCTTCTTGCAAGTGTTTGCCGCGCAGCTTACCTGATTCATAGGCTTCCTGTAATGCGGCCTGCACGGCTTTGTCGTCGTCGCCTGCACCAACTATCGCGATTGCCGCATTGAGTGGAATCTTTCCTCTCTCGACTGCAACCAGCAATCGCTCTTCGCCACGCTCCAATAGTGCAACAATGCCGTGCACATACTCGAGGGTTAGCCCTGTTTTCGAAGCGATGGTTTTTTGGTCATATCCTTGATCGAACAATGCTTGTATGCTCGCGAATAGCTCCAGCGGACGATAGTGTCGACGCGCGATATTCTCGGCAAGGCTCATGATGAATGCATCTTCATCGCTAACAGAGACAACTAGTGCGGGAATGGTGGTTTCGCCAAAGGACTTGAACGCCTTCATGCGTCCTTCGCCACAAACTAATAAGTAACGTTCTTCGCCATCGGAACCGGCGCGCGGCGTCACGGTGATCGGTTTTTTGAGCCCGATCATCTGTATATTTTTTGTGATTTCCTCAAACACTTTATTATTCCGCTCGCGAGGATTGAGTACGTCGATACGGTCTACGGGGATCATCCTTAACTCGCCAGGCTTATGATTCTGAGTCATGCGGCTCTCCTCATGCGAGCACGCTCCGCCATGCCATAAAGATAATCGAGAGTGTCAAAGCGATAGCTGTCAAATTCGATCGAATTTTGCTCTGCGAGGTTAAGGCGTGCCTGACCGAAGTCCAGTCGCGGCAAAAGATAGTAATCAAGGGGAGACTGGTTCGTTTGGTCGAGACGTACGGCCACAGTGATGTCTGGCACCAGGCTGCTGTCGAACCGGATTTTCCAGCAGTTACGACCTGAATCATGGGTCTGGCAACGGGCTAGCACCAGGGATACCGAGAATTCCCGATTCACCTTCAGCAGGTCGGTTGCCGAGTCGCGAACAACCTGCCCACCTAGCTCGGCTATATTGGTTTCAGTCTCCAACACAATTTTCGGATGCAGACGTCGCAGGAATCGGTTTATTTCGAGATAGCGATAATCTCGATCGGGCGTAAAGCCCACTATTTCATAGGCTCGGATCAGACTGCCAAATCGATGAGCATACACAGTGGATGACGGCATGCCTTCCATTTCGTCGATGATTAGTCCCGATAGGAATCCTCGGTTCTTGTACAAGGAGCGAAGGCGATCAACCAATTCCTCGTCGGTGAAACGCCGAGCTCGTGCGCGCATGATGCCTTGCGCAGTATAGAAAATTTCTGGAGGTACTACAGATTCGAAGGCGCCATCTTTTCTAATCCACATATCCGCGCTATTCACCACTCGCATCTTTTTCAATTTAAAAGAAATGCGGTTATAAATGTTGTTGCCGACATATTTCTCATTGGTCAGCACTTCGTGTACGGTAGCGCGCGTCCAAGATCGGCTGAGATCAGTCAAGATATTCATGCTGTTTAGGCGTTCGGCAATCTCATATTCATTGAGGCTGTCATTGATGAACCATTGATAAATCTGATTAACTATTTGGACTTCGCTTTCGGGACCTGGCATCAAAATTACGCGATCCGTCTGGAGACTCTTGTGTTCGCCACGTGCAAGCTCGCTTTTGACGGAACCGAATTGGTCAATCAATACGCGCCGCAAGCCATAGCCAGCGGGACCACCTTGTCGATATCCAAGTTCAATTAGTCGACATTGTCCGGCGAATACCTTGGCTGACAATTCACGGCTGTATTCGCCAGCCATGGCCCGTTTGACGCCTTTGACGATGGTCGAAACCGGAGAGCCGTCGTTCTCGAATTGCTCGGCACAATAGGCGACCTGGATACCAGCGCGTCGACACACGTACTCGTAATACGCGCTTTCGTCCGCATCTTGAAATCGTCCCCACCGGCTGACGTCATACACCAAGATGATCTGGAAATCGGCAGAGCCCGTCTCGACGTCCTTAATCAAACGTTGCAACGCCTGACGACCATCGATGCGCAGGCCGCTTTTACCTTCGTCGGCATAGGTGCGGACGATCTCGATGTTGCGTTGGGCAGCGTATTCGCGAATTTTGTCGCGTTGATTTTCAGTCGAGTATTGTTGGTGTTCGGTTGACATCCTCACGTACTCTGCTGCCTGGGATTGCGAGGCATTCAGAGCATCGCCATCGCCTGCCTGATCTTGTAGCATACGGTTCGCCCTCCAAATTGCGGCAGACGATGTTGCGCACGGGAATTTTCTTTCTCGCAATCACTGCATTTGATCTTGCATGCTTTATACATCGCGCACCTGAAGCTACAGTAACAGCGGTATGTCGCTGCGCCTATCAAGTCCTCTCTTTGCAATTCCCTCGGGTTACCGGTAAGTCTCTGAAACCAAAGTGATTTCCACAATCCACGCGTTCTTCTTTGCAATACCAGCTGACGCGACGCCAGCAATGCGATATATCCCTGATTGCAAACGGAAAATCGGTTCTGACGCGTCCATCTTTGCAATTGAACTCACCCGCGCTTGTTCATTGCGTTCAAGTTGCTGAGTACGATTTCGCTTCATATACTCCGGATGAGTGATGCGGTAATCGCGCCAGTAATCTGGATGTCTTTTGCACCAGGCTTGTTGGGCCCGAGTCTGGTTGTCCTGATAGTCAGGATCGGAATGTCGCTTTATTTCTTGCCAGCGTCGTCGTCGTTCACGCTGGCAGACAGGGGCAGCACAGTAGTTTTGTAGCGGAACTTGGGGGCGTGGGTAGAATATCTGACCGCACGCTGCACAGTGCTTGCTTTTCATGCGACCCTCGTACATAAGCTATGAGAAGGGAGGGCGGGGGCGTAGTAGTTACATCATAAAATTGATTCTGCAAACAGGAATCCGGAGCGTAATAGCATTTCAAATAACCATCATTTTTGGGTGAGCTATGATATGGAAATGCGCATATGATCGGTTGTCATGCGTTGGCGGTCCGTTTGACCCAATGAGTGCAATAAAAAATGGCAATAGCGATATTTGGTTCATTGCGCACGGGCAATTCGCATGCAATCTTTGTTAGCTTCTGGCCACCTCCGATGATGAAAATTCAAATCGCCTCTGACTTGCATCTGGAATTTCTGGATCAACGATTTCCTGACTATCGCGTGATTGAACACACGGATGCAGATGTGCTGGTTATCGCCGGTGACATTCATCGCAATACCAAAGCGATCAGTGTCTTCTCGGATTGGCCGGTGCCGGTGATCTATGTGCACGGCAATCATGAAGCCTATAAGGAAAAATATTTCGATCTTGTTGATGAATTGGAAAATTTTGAAGTGAGCGGCAACGTGCACTATCTTGAACGGAAAGAATATATCTTCAACGATGTACGTTTTCTTGGTTGCTGCCTATGGACAGATTACCGCATCGATCCATCCAATCCGCTGACTGCCATGCGAGAAGCTGAGCGCGAATTGAACGATCATCGTGTGATTCGAGGTAGGCATGGTCGGTTCACCGCGCAAGATGCGTTGAAGATTCATCAAAAATCCCGTCTTTGGTTGGAAGAAAAACTGTATGAGGATTTTGATGGCCGCACGGTGGTTGTCACCCATCACGGGCCGCATCCGAATTCCATCCATCCGCGTTTTGCCGGCACTTTATTGAATGCGGCATTTGTTAGCGACTTGACGCCATTGATCGAGAACGCGGATTTGTGGATACATGGGCACGTACATGATAATTTTGATTATCAGGTCGGGACTACGCGCATCGTTGCCAACCCACGCGGCTATCCATTTAATGTGAGAACGGCGCCTCATGTCGATCAACTTGAATGGGAAAACGAAGCGTTTGATCCAGCATTGGTGATCGAGATCTAAAGATGACTCTAAAGATATTTCTCGACACGGAATTCACAGACTTTATTCGCCCACATTTGATCAGCATCGGGATGGTCGCAGATTCCGGCGAAGAGTTTTATGCGGAAATTCCGTATCCAGATAGCGATTGCAGCGATTTTGTGCGGGAAACGGTTATTCCATTACTCGGGCGTTTTTCAGGTGCAATATGTTCCAAGGAAGATTTGTCCGTCAGATTACGAACCTGGCTAGAGCTTGTTAGGGCTGAACGGGACCATATTGAAATCTGTGTTGATTCTCAAACGGACTGGGATCTATTGATCAATGCCTTGGAATATCAGGTGCCGAAGTGGTGTCGACAGACGTTCGTTGGTAACAGCATCGATGAACTGCTTCGCTGCGATTTCTACGAAAAAACTAGATTTCCTGAGCATCATGCGCTTTATGACGCCATGGCGAATCGCCATGCTTTTCGATAGCTCTAAACTAGAGCGGCCGTAATACCACGTACTCGTGGCGACGGTGTTGCGCATTTTAGAAAACGTCGCTTAATCGACGGTGCCGCTACGACTCGACATCGTTGCGTCGAATGTAAGCCTATTTAAGCAAAGGAAAATTGTGCTCAGCGTAACTTATAAAATGGAATCTTCGGTAAGTCGAATTTATATTATTCATACAGAGGCCACAAAAAATACTTCTCGCAGACTTGAAGAAGACTTACAACCACTAAGCAAATTTTCAGGCCTTTTACCGGATATTGCATCAGCGTATTCTGTGGGCTCTGCAGATGATGTGAAAAATGTATTTGGAGCGATTAAAAAAGACTGTATCGATAACAATGTAAAGCCGCTACTACATGTTGATTTCCATGGTTCTGAGCAGCACGGGTTGGTCGTAAAACCTGGTCATTATCTATCGTGGGAATGGTTTGCCTCTCGTTGCCGAGAGGTGAATATCGCATGTCAAAATAAATTTGGTGTTGTGATGGCATGTTGTTATGGTTTGAACGCAATCCGCGGGGTGCGTATTGGTGAACTTGTTCCATTTCAATATTTAATAGGTAGTCAAGAAACAATCTATGAAGGTGCAGATATTGACGACTCTTTTTCTCTCTTTTATAAAAAATTATTTGAAACGCGCTCTTTTGAGGTTGCCCTTGTCGGTTTACCGAATAAATTTCAGCCTTTTTATGCGGAAAAAATGTTGTTTATAGTACTGGCAAAATATTTAAAGGCGGGGACCTATGGCAAAGGATTCCAAGAAAGAAAAGAGCGATTAATTACAGAATTGGTGGAGGCGGGACAGTACCCGACTCCACAAAATTTAAAATTGCTTCGCGCTTCAATAACTGAACGTTTGAAATTTGATAAGGATGGCGTGCAAGAGGTTATAGATAAATATTCCGCAAGTTTCTTAGGGCAACCAAGCCAAATTAAGATAGATGATCTTATGACAATTCTTGATCGCTAAGAAATATTTGAAAGCTTGGGAACGGCGTAAGACAAAGATGTTCATTGTGATCTGGGACCGAATCGCAAGCATTCAGCTCATATTTGAATTGCATTCTGAAGCATAGAAAATGCAAGCATAATATGAAAAATAGCTTGCATTAGTATTTTGCTCGAATATAGAATGCAAGCATCTTTTGTGAAAGGTGCTTGCAATGAGTGATGAAATTGATAAACCCATAACGGGACGTGCCAAGGGTGGCGTTGAGAGGGCAAAAAGACTTACGCCTGAAAAACGTAGCGAGATTGCGAAAAAAGCGGCGGCGGCGCGGTACGCGCAAGGAGGTGCACTACCGAAGGCAGACTACAAAGGGCAACTTGCCATCGGAGATATCTTGATTCCTTGCGCAGTTCTCAACGACGGTCGCCGCGTCCTCTCTGAGCGCGGAATTACTGATTCATTTTTCAGTGGCCGTCCGAACGCTCGACAATTCGAGCTTGCCGCCGGCGCCGGATTGCCAGTTTTTGTTGCTCAAAATGAGCTTAAGTCTCTGATAGATAAGGAATTTTGGAGTGGCGCCGGGAAGCCGATTGAGTATCAGAATGGAGACCAAATAGTTGTCGGTTTTGAGGCTTCCATTCTTCCCGTTGTTTGTGACGTTTGGCTAAAGGCAAGGCAGGAAGACTTACTGTCAAAGACGCAGAAGGGGCGCGCAGAAAAGGCAGAAATATTGATGCGGGCTTTGGCGCATGTCGCTATCAACGCCCTCGTGGATGAGGCAACGGGATATCAGGAAGTCCGCCCGAAAAATGCCTTGCAAGCCTACTTAGAAATGCTGATCCGCAAGGAATTGGCAGCGTGGGCGAAGAAATTTCCAGATGAATTTTACGAAAACATATACAAATTAAAGGGGTGGCCCTGGCCCGGCATGGGCAAAAACCGCTATAGCGTCGTAGCTCACTATACGCGCGATCTTGTTTATGAACGTCTCGCGCCCGGCATTTTGAAAGAGTTGGAAAACAAAAGCCCGAAGAATGAGTCAGGTCACCGCCAGAACAAGCTGCATGAATGGCTCACCGATGATATTGGCAATCCGCTGCTTGCACAACATCTGCACACGCTAATCATGTTTCAGCGCTCGGCAATTGCAAACGGTTTTGGATGGAATCGTTTTTTGAAGATGGTGGATCAGGTCATGCCGAAAAAGGGCGCAACGCTAGAATTACCTCTCGGTATTGATGACAATCTGGAAGAAAAGAAAAAGAAGAACTAACCTTTTTTGCAGCGGCTTTGCGCCGCCTTCTTGACGATCTCGGAGCGCGCTTGCCTATGGATCGCAGCTCTCAAGCCCCTATTTCCAAGTGACCACAATTATGAAAGAGGATGAGGGTGAGCCACATCTGTGATATCGATATTCAATCCAAGCTTGCCGGTCCGCGTTTAGCGGAAATTGCTATTAAATGAATTTTCTTAGTTAACAATATTCTTAAATAATTTTGTCATATTCTCAAATAGCGCTAACTGCACCATCTACGACGCCGCACATGCCCCTGATGACCCGCTTCATGCGGACGTGATGGTCGATGCTAGCGACCTTACAGGGCAGCTCAAGGCGCAGCGAAAGTTGCTTCGCGTGATGATGATGACTGTGGCATGCCGACGTGGCTTGTTTGTTTCTCCTCATCTTGCGCCTGATGACCCAAGTCTGCAGAACATCCAGATACAGCTGCATAGGCCCAATCAGCAAGACGCCGCTACCGTTTTGGCTGCTTCTGAATAGTTGGGCGACGAGCAAAGTAAATTGAGGAGTTGATACCGACGAGTTATTGCTGCGATTGATTACGAATAATCGGCATATAAATGGCTTACGCAAATTCCGCATACTGCTCTTCCTATACTTGCGCATTTAATACGAGCGTTTTTCTCATCTTCGCAAGCAAATTCATTTCCCGCAGTTTGTGACTTAGTCATTTTCTTGCAAATGGACTTTTCATCAGAGGTGCATTTCTGAGGGGTTGTCATCTTTCCCTCAAACAAATGCAATTCGGCAGTATCTTTGTCTTTCTTTAGAGTGTAAGCAGCGGCCATGTTTGTAATCTCCGGAGATATTTGTAAAAAATCTGACGTCATTTAGGCCAGCTTACGCTGCTTCGTGCATGTTGAGTCATGGAATCAAAATGGTTTTTCAAATAACATGACATTTTGAAAATAAGAGCATCCGGAATAGCTCCACAATCGATGACTCATCACCTCAGTGTCGAACTAATTGGTATAAAACTCGTAGGATGACCCATTAACGGCATGATTTTTGCGTTCGTGGGTGTGACCGCTAACAGGTGCGGTTCGCTTGTGGTAAATCTAAATTAAACGTTAACCAGAATTCAATGAGCCAGAGGTCTGGCCTAGGGGGAGACAAATGGGTTTCGTCGGGGAAATTGCGTTGACGCGAAAAAAATCTCGTTAATTATTGAATTTGTCTCGCTAATTAATGAATTAAAAGGCTCTAAACAGGCAAATTTGTCTCATTAACTACTGATCATTCACAATGGTTGTGAAAAATCAGTAGTTAAGTAGTTAAGTAGTTAATGAGATAAAGCTAATGAGATAAGTTAGAAGTTAGCGAGACAAATTCAGGCATGGTGTCGCTCCTCCTGAGAAGGCTCGACAAGCGTATCACTTCATCCCGTGTCCTTGGTCCAGCCCGAGGGGTTCGGTCCAGGGCGGCAGCCGACGTGCTTAAAGAATTGCTACTCTTGAGGCCGGTGCGTGCATGTTGAGCTGTGTATAATGATAATCAGATTATCATTCATACCTGTCCAGCCCATGGAATCAAAAACTGCGCGACTCACAATCTTGATCGATCCCGTGAAGAAGAAAGCGTTTGACGAGCTATGTCTTGCACAAGACTTGACGCCATCTCAGGTCATCCGCCAAATGATCCGCGAGTATCTGGAGCGGCATGATGTTGATTACGCGACGAAAGCCGCCATTAAGACACCCAAGCCGAGCAAAAAATAAGCCCGTTATCAGCTGGCAAAGCATCCCTTTTGCTAGATCAGTCTTTCTCGCCAAAAAAATAGTCTTTGCTGGTTTTGATCAGGTTTTCCGCATAGGCGTTTATTTTTGCTGATTTCCTGACGTGCGGAGCGTGAGTATCGTGTTCTATATCCATCAAATCCTGGCTGCGATTTAACGCTGACGCAAAATCCTCACGATAATCCTCGACGCCAATCAATTCCAGCAGCCCGGCCCGCATCAGCTTTGTTTTGACCTTGGGATTCGCCTCGCACAATATCATTCGAACACCGCGCTTCTGCATGTTCAGCACCACTTCTTCCAAAGTCAGCAGCCCCGTCATGTCCACGAATGGCACCCAGCGAAGGCGCAATATCAGTATGCGGGGATCGGTGTGGGTATGGATCAAGGCTCTTTCAAAATTCTCGACGGCGCCGAAGAAAACCGGTCCTTCGGTCGCGTAGACCAGTTGTAGGCAACCACGAACAGGATTGCCGCAAACGCCGCCAAGGGAACATTCGTCGCCAGCGGCGCCAGTAATACAATGACCAGGACCAGCATGATGGCGTGGATAATGCCGGCCAACGGGCTACTGCCGCCATTGCGAATGCTGGTTGCCGTGCGTCCGATGGCTCCCGTGGCGGCAAAACCGCCGAACAAGGGCGTCAGCATATTAGCCAGTCCTTGACCGATCAACTCCTGATTCGAATCGTGTTTGCCGCCAACCATGCCGGCCAGTATGACAATAAAGGCGCCACTACGCCGACGATCGCACCGGCAATCACGGTGGGCAGCAGTTTGTCTCTTGCAAAGAGGCCTGCCTTGCGAGCTTCCAGGATATTAATCACACATCACCGTGAGTTACGCAGGAAAACCAAGCGTTATTCGGAGCTACGCCACGCGATCCGATGGCGTTTCCGGACTAGGAAAACACAAATTCGTGACAACGGCCTACCAATGCATGGATTGCTCAGTTCCAATTTACACCATATGCGTATGCTATGATCATATGTAATCATAGTATGATAATCTGATTATCATTAAACATGATGCATGAAATCCTGTAGGCGCAAGCAGTTAATGGACAAGCACAGCCAGACCATCAAATTTTTTAGGGAACGTATCCCTGCATTTGCCTGTATTCCGGGATGTCACGACTGCTGCGGCCCCGTGCTGACGTCCACCGTTGAAATGGCGCGATTGCCCCGCAAGAGCGAACAAGAACAGGAAGTCGCGCTTGCCGCATTAAGCTGCCCGCACCTGGGAGCCGACGGCTGCCAGGTGTATGAGGAACGTCCGCTGGTCTGCCGGCTGTTCGGGACAACTCCCAGGCTGGCCTGTCCGAACGGCAAGCGGCCTGCTGTAATGGTCGCTCCTGCCATTGAAGAGGGGGTCTACCGCTATTTCGAGCAGGTACGCCACGTACTGGTTTGATACCCCGTTTTTATCCGATGACGTTGAAGATACAACCATGCTTTTAGATAACATCCGCGAACTTTCAGCGTTTTCCAGCGACGGCAAACCGTTCATCTATAAAAACTCGCATTCTGTCTCCCTGCAGTTCGACAATACCGCGGTGCAAAGCGAGATGTACGTGACAGCGCCGGATGCACTGTTGCTGGGTTACACGGTGACAATGATGGGTTTCCTGCTGTTCAACCATAGCCCCGATACGATCGCCATGATCGGACTGGGCGGCGGCTCGCTGGCAAAATATTGTTACCGCAACCTGCCGCAATCGTCGATTGTCGTCGCTGAGAATAATCCTGACGTGATTGCATTAAGGGATCATTTTCACATCCCTGAGGATGATTGCCGATTGGAGATTCGTTGCCAGGATGGGCGCGACCTGGTGCGGCATGCCGACAGCGATTACGAGATTCTGCTGGTGGACGGCTTCGACCACACGGGACAACCACCTCAGTTATGTAGCCAGTCATTCTACGATGACTGTTATCAAGTGCTGACGCCGGAGGGTATCATGGTCGTCAATTTGTTGGGCAACAGCGCAGACAAGGCGCTATACCTTGACCGCATTCAACACAGCTTTGACGGCGCAGTGATCGCTGTCGACGCCTTGGAATCCAATAACATGATTGCGTTTGCATGCAAGGGGCAATTACTGGAAGCCTCGGACCAGGCCATCATGAGTGGACTGAAAGATCTGGAGTCCGGCCATGCGCTATTGCTTCGCATGACCGCACAAAACATATTGCGGCAGCGCAGAAACGACAAATTAATTGCAGCGCTACGCCTCTCCGCCGAACAACTGCGCGCAGGGTAGAGAATCGAGTAACGGCGGTAGCAAGTCTCTTCCATCACGCTGCCCTTTGCAATGCAGATTGGCCTGATCGATCACCAGCCGGCAGCACGCTACGTTCTGACATCACATGACAAATCCTAATTCCTTCGAACACCTGCTCCAACAAAGTGAAGGAAACCCCTTTGTCTTCGACAACGACGACATGCGCACGCTGCATTTCGACGAAAAGTATATACAAAGCGCGATGTCGATTTCTGCACCTGACAAGCTATTGCTGAGCTACACCCGGGCCATGATGGGTTTCCTTTTGTTCCAGGCGGCGCCAAAACACATCTTGCTGGTCGGTTTGGGTGGCGGATCCTTGGTCAAATATTGCTATCGGTATTTACCTTCGACACGTATCACTGTGCTAGAGCTGCACGCTGAAGTCATTGCGCTGCGCGATAAATTCATGATTCCAGCCGATGATCAGCGTCTTCGAATCATTCACTCGGATGCTGCAGCGTATATGCAAGTCCAGCAGGAAAATATCGCCGATGTCATCATGTTGGACGGTTTTTCTTCCGATGGACCGGCGCAGGAATTAAGCAGCAGCGACTTCTATGCTGACTGCTTGCGTAGCCTTACCCCGCAAGGCGTTCTGGTATCTAATTTGTGGGACCGTCCTACCTCCTTGGTCCCTGCCGTTGCCCAGACGCTGCTGGACACCGATTGGCGCATATGGTGGTGCAGAACCGATGACAGTCACAACTATATCGCCTTTTTCGTGAAAGGAAATGATGCGAGCATATTTCGGCCGGTGGTGTTCAATCGAGCCCAGAAATTGGATCAACGCTTTGATCTGCGGTTATCGGAACTGGTGCCTTCTTTCCGGCTCGTCAATCATCTTTTGAAAGAAACATGATGGGTCGCATTTTCAGCGGCTATGCACTCAGCGTTCGCAATGAAGTTAGCTACGGCGCCAGGTGTGACGACCGACTACCATTGGGGAGATCCGAAGATCCCGTGGGAGTAAGTATTAACAAGCAATTTTATAGAAATGTATAAATGCTAACTGAAGCTGATCGACAATTTGCATTAAGCATTGATTTCTCACAGAGGAATTGATCGCAGGAAGTGAGAGTAACAAATCTGGATATAGCCTTATCGGGGATACCTCCGCACCAAGACCCGGTATGTCAATGGAATAAGTTTTCGCGGTATTCCTGGCGGCGCGCTAGCCAGGCGCCTTAGTCAGCTTATTTCCCGCGCCGCATCTGCGCCAGCGTAGCCAGTTGCGCGGTTGCTTCCGCCAGTTCGGCTTGCGCCAGTGCGTAGTCGATATTCGACGCTATGTTTTGCAAACGTTCTTCGGCTTGCTGTCTGGCCGCAATGGCCTTGGCTTCGTCCAGATCCTTGCCGCGGATCGCGGTGTCGGCCAGGATGGTGACGGAATGCGGCTGGATTTCGGCGTAACCGCCTGCGACATAAATGAAATCGTCTTCGCCGGTCAGCCGTTTGATATGGACCGCACCTGGCTTCAAGCGCGTCAACAGTGGTGTGTGGCCGGGCAAAATACCCAGCGAGCCGGCGATGCCCGGCAAAGTGACCAATCCGGCGCTCCCTGAGTACAGCTCGCCTTCCGGGCTAACGACCACGACTTGAGTTTCCGACATACGGGTTCCTGTAACTAAACTGCATCAATGGGGCGTTTTTTATCACTTTTCATCACCCTGTCGAAGCAATGATACAAGATCGGCCTGCAGGAAATCAGGAAATCAGGAAATTAACGGAATCCGGATACGTCACAATCCCGGCTGCAATCAGTGCAGCTGGCCGCCGCCTTCGATCACATCCTGGTGTAACGTCATGGCGCTCTGCAACGCGACGCGCAAACCGTCGATGACTGTTTCCAGCGCCAGGCTGGGTTGGCCGGGATGGCGTGCCGCCTGCGATGGAATGTAGGGAATATGGATGAAGCCGCCACGGACTTCAGGCGCATGCGTAGCCAAGCGGTGCATCAAGCCATAAAACACATGGTTGCAGACAAAGGTGCCGGCAGTTTGCGAAACCTCGGCCGGGATGCCGGCAGCGCGCATCGCCTTGACCAGACCCTTGATCGGCAGCGTCGAAAAATACGCTGCAGGAGCGTCGTTGCATATCGGCTGGTCGATAGGCTGGCGGCCAGCGTTATCGGCAATCCGTGCATCGTCGACATTGATCGCTACTCGCTCCACCGATAGCTGGCTGCGGCCGCCGGCCTGGCCGACGCAAATCACCAGTACCGGCTTGAGCTCAGCGATCAATTGATCCAGCACCTGCAACGCCGTGCCGAAAACACAGGGCAATTGGCGCGCCGCCACGCGCGCGCCTTCGCATGGCCAACCGTCCAGTGCGCGTACTGCCTCCCACGATGGATTGAGCGGTTCCTGCTCGAATGGCTCAAAGCCGGTTAGCAAAATGTTTTGCCGAATCTGCTGAATCATTAATTGTCGGCCTTAGTTTGAATTTTCCATCGCCAGCATGGCAAACGTCGCCAGCCAATGCTCGCCGGCGTACTCGCCGCTGACGACATGGGGCAGGCCGGCGTCGATATGACGGCGCGCCGCTGCGGTCAGTGTGGCGCTAGCCGGATCGTTTTCCGGCAGGCGCCGGGCAATCCGTTTCATGCACCAGGCGCGGCTCAGATTCAAGCCGTTCAGGTGGGCGATCTTGGGGTCGCTATGGTCGCTGACGTCAGCCGGATTCATCAGCCGGTCGATATCGGCCAGCTTGGGCAGGTACTGCGCAAACCAGTCGACGAAGACATCCGCATCGAGTACCTCTGCCATCAGCAAGGCTTCGGTTAGCGCTCCTGACAGGAATTCGTCGCCGCCGGGTTCGTAATGCGCCGGGTAATTGCTATCGCCCATGAAGTAGCGGCAGGCGGCGTTGACCACGGCGCTTTCCAGTTCGGCGTCGCCGCGATGGCGGGCGAAATCGAGTATCAGTTTCAAGGCAAACGCGCTGTTGTAATGGGTGCCGACGCGAATCGCATAACTGAGCTTGGAGAAATAGCTGAACACGCGGCTGCGTATTTCGGCCACCAGCGGTTCCATCATAGCCAGCCAGGTTTTGGCCTTGGGATGCTGCCAGGTTTCCAGCTCCTGCGCCAGCGCCATGACCCAGCCCCAGCCGTAGGGGCGTTCAAAGGAAACTCGTCCCGGCGTCTGGAAATACAGCAGCTCTTGCTGCATGTTGGCAGCGCTGAAGTGCTCGTCGAACATCTGCGCGATCTCGTCCTGTTGCGGCAAGGCCGGATACAAACGAGCGCAGCGCGCCAGCAGCCAGTAGCCGTGCACCGCCGAGTGCCAGTCGTAGCAGCCGTAGAACACCGGGTGCAGGGCGCGCGGCGAGAGGATGTCTTGCGGGCCGTTCAAGACATGCATGATGTGGTTTGGATATTCCTGACGCAGCGAGCGCAAGGGCAAGCGCACGAAGGCAGCGACCTGATCAAGGGTTAAGTGCATGATTTCTCCTTAGCGGAATACCAGGAAATACATCAGCAGTATATTCGCTGCCAATAGCGTCAATGCGGTCGGAATCTGGGTTTTGATGACAAGGTATTTATCCTTCAGTTCCAACAGCGCCGCCGGCACGATATTGTAGTTTGCGCCCATCGGTGTCATCAATGTACCGCAATAACCGGCCAGCATGCCGATGGTCACCAGCGGCGCCGGATTGGCGTGGTGGACCACGATCAGGAAAGGCAGCGCGATGCCGGCGGTCATTACCGGGAAGGCCGCGAAGGCATTGCCCATGATCATGGTGAACAAGGCCATGCCAACACAGTAAATCACCACCAGCATGAAACGGCTCTCTGGATTGACGAACAGGCTGACTACTTCCTGCACCGATTTGCCGGTCTGGGCGGCAACGAACACGCCGCCCAGCATCGCCAGCATTTGCGGCAGGACTGCGGCCCAGCCGATGGCGTCGAGCAGGCGGCGCGATTCGCGCACCGCGTGCAGCGGTGTGCCGCCGGTCAGTTTCCAGCCAGCCAGGATCGCACAGATGCAACCGACGCACAACGCTGCCAGCGTCAATTGTTTCTGGTCGAGCAGATAGACACCGCCGATCGCCACACCCTTCAGCAACACCGTGCACAGTACGGTCACCACCGGGATCAGCACGGCAGGCAGGAAGATCCAGTTGCCAATCTGGTTAGCCGATGCCTGCCGTTGATCATGGTTGCGTTGTTTATACGTGCCGATGGACAGCAGGCCGCAGCCGGCGATCAGCGAAATCAGCAGCACCACTACGCCGATGATGCGGTAGGCCAGTGGTTTGCCGAGCGAGGAAACCAGCAAATCGCTGAACAGGAATACCGAGCCGAACAGGAACCAGAACAATGCCGTGGTGATGCGTTTCGGATTGCCTTTGTCGCGCAAGGTCATGCCAACCAGCAGCATGAGGATGACGCCGATCAGGTAGTAGATTTCGTTGATGGTGATCAGGGTGCTCATGCTGTTACCTCTTGTCCATCGGTTTTTTTCCAGGCTGCGATATCGCGCGCGATGCTGGCGTCTAGCCGTGCCAGGCGGAACATGTGTATGGTCAGCGCGGCCAGGGCGGTGGGAATGGCCCACAGGCCGAGATGCAGCGGTTCGATGCCGAGGATGCCGTTCTCCTTGAGGAAGGCGTCCATCAGCAGCACCGCGCCGAAGGCAATGAAAATATCTTCGCCAAAAAACACGGCGACGTTGTCGCAAGCGGCGGCATGTGCGCGCAGCTTGTCGCGGATGTGCAGCGGCAGCTCGCCATAACGCGCTGTCGCCGCGCCTTCAACCATAGGCGCCAGCAACGGCCGCACGGTTTGCGCCTGGCCGCCGATATAGGTCAGGCCGAGCGCGCCCAAACCTTGGCGCAGCACAAAATACAGCATCAGGATACGTGCCGAAGTGGCGCCGGCCATGCTCGAAATCCAGTCTTGCGCACGTTCTTTCAGCCCGTAACTTTCGAGCAGGCCGATGATCGGAAGGATCAGCACATACACAGCCAGCGAACGGCTGTTGATGAATTTTTCGCCAAAGGTTTCCAGCAAAGTGCCGAGATCCATGCCAACCGACAGGCCGGTCGCTAGGCCCGCCACGGCCACCACCAGCAAGGGGTTGAATTTCAAGGCAAAGCCAGCTACCACTATCGGTATGCCGATCAGCGGCAATAATTCTGTTACGGTCATTGCTATCTCCTAACGGTGAGACGGTCGTTGCTGCGCCGCCGATTCTATTGACTGCTTGGGTGTGTTGCTTAGATTGCTTAGCTTAATAAGGGAAACAGGCTGTCGGCAGTTGCCATCCGGGGCGGACGGATGGCGATGCCTTGGCGTTTCAGCTCGTCATGGATGCGCTGCGCAAACGCCAGCGCATGCGCACCGTCGCCGTGCAGGCAAACCGTGTCCGCCTTGACTGGCGCCCAGCTGCCGTCGATCGCATGGACTTTGCCGTCACGGATCATATGCATGGTTTGTGCCAGTGCCAGCTCCTCGTCTTCGATCAGGGCGCCGGGCGTGCCGCGTTTGACCAGGCTGCCGTCCGCCATGTAGCCGCGGTCGGCAAACACTTCTTCCACCGCCGGCAAGCCGGCGCGCTCGGCGGCGGTGATCAGTTCGCTGCCGGCCAGGCCGAACAGGACCAGGGTGGGATCGACATCGTGGACCGCGGCCACGATGGTGTCTGCCAGTGCGGCGTCGCGCGCCGCCATGTTGTACAGTGCGCCGTGCGGTTTGACGTGCGTCAGCCGTGCGCCGTGAGCGCCGGCAATCGCCGCCAATGCGCCGATCTGGTACTGCACGCCGCAATAGATTTCGTTGGCCGGAAGCTGCATTTCGGTGCGGCCGAAATTGTCGCGATCGGGAAAACTCGGATGGGCGCCGATGGCGACCCCTCGCGCTACCGCCCAGGCTACGCATTGCTGCATCATCAAGGCGCTGCCGGCGTGCCAGCCGCAAGCGATGTTGGCCGAGCTGACCAGCGCCAGCAATGCCTGGTCGCTGCCGTCGCTTTGTTCGCCGAGATCGGCGTTGAGGTCTACCTGCTGGTTTCGATGTTCTTTCTTGGGCATGGTCTGCTCCTCGTCTGCTTCTATTGGGCCGGACGCAACCAGTGCATCGCGCTTTCGATTTGCTGCAGATACAACGCATCCTGGCGCAATTCTTCACGTGCCTGGGCGGCGTCGCATTCGACAAATTGTATGGTGCGATTGAAGCGCAACTGGGCCAGCTTGGCCAGATCGGCGCCGATCACCACGCCGATTTTTGGATAGCCGCCGGTGGTTTGCGCATCGGCCATCAGGACGATAGGCTGGCCGGCGGGCGGCACCTGGATCACGCCCGGCAGTACGCCATGCGACAGCAGGTCGCCAGCTTTTTTGATTTTCAATTCCGGCCCGCTCAAGCGAAAGCCCATGCGATTGCTTTGCGGCGTCAAGGTCCAGCTGCTGTTCCAGAAAGTCTTTTGCGCTGCCACCGTGAACAAGCCGTATTCGGGGCCGGGTATGACGCGGATCGCCAGTGCTTCGCTATTGTCGGCCTGGTACCAGGAAGGTGGGCGCACACCGAACGACGCCGCGCTATGCAGTGCGGCGGCCGGGTTGTGCAGTTCACCGGCAGAGAGGCTGTCGCCTGCGGTCAGCGCACGGCCGCCGTGGCCGCCAAAACCTGCTTGCAGATCGGTGGCGCGAGAACCTAGTTGAGTGGAAGAATCGATGCCGCCAGCGACTGCCAGGTAAGTGCGCATGCCGTGGCGTGCTGCGTTCAGTTTCAGGGTTTGCCCGGCGCGCGCGCGCACACTCCACCACGGCGGCAACGGCCTGTCGTCCAGAGTCGCGCCGAAATCCGCGCCGCCCAAGGCGATGCGGCAATCGAATGTAAACACCAGTTCGCAGGGACCGAGCGTGAATTCGATGGCGGCAGCGTCGCACGGATTGCCTACCAGCAGATTGGCGATGGCGAGCGCGCTGCGATCCAGTGCTCCGGACTGGCAGATGCCGAGATGGCGAAAGCCGCTGCGGCCCATGTCCTGGACTGAGTTGAGGTGTCCGGCGCGGATGATCTTGATCATACGATCACCGCGCTGGCGACGAAGCGCACACGGTCGCCCGGTTGCAGCAAGGTAGGCGGATTGGCGCCGGGATCGAACAGGCGCAGCTCGCTATGGCCGATCAGTTGCCAGCCGCCGGGCGAGGCCGCCGGATAAATCCCGGTCTGGTTGCCGCCGATACCGACCGAGCCGGCCGGCACCACCAGGCGCGGTTCGCCGCGGCGCGGGGTGGCCAGTTGTGGATCGAGTCCGCCCAGGTAAGGAAAGCCCGGTTGAAAACCGATGAAATAGACGATGTATTCAGCCGCCGTGTGGCGCTTGACGATTTCGGCCGGCGACAAGCCGGTGTGACGCGCGACCTCTTCCAGATCGGGGCCGCTGGCGCCGCCGTAGGTCACCGGGATTTCGATTTTTCGCCCGGCTTTCTGGCTGATGGAGGCGGCGTCCCACGCGCTTTGCAGCTTGTCTGCCAGTTGCTGAGGATCGGCCGCCAGCGGGTCGAACAGGATAGTCAGATTATTCATGCCTGGGACCACATCGTGCACATGCGGCCAATGCGAGGCTTTAGCCGCGATTGCCCACAGGCGTTGTTGGCGTTCCAGGGTAGCGCTGGCTCCTGTATTCAATATCAGGGCGCTTTCGCCAAGAGCTTGTATGACGGCTTGGGTCATTGCGGCTGGTTTCCTTCGGCAGAATAGTCGGCAATTGCGGCACCGAGTACAACAACAGCCGCAGGGCGGCGCGTGACTCTGTCCTCAACTGCTGTGACAAAACATTGAATTGCAAAGAAAAATGGCGGGACAGGATTGGCAGCCGTCGCAGCCTGCCGTTTAGTCTACCTCCAACAAGCTTACTCTTTGTTAAGCAGAGTTTAAGCACAGGGCAATATCGTTCATCAAAAATAAAATGTCAATAATTTGTGTGTAAATAGTTTGTATTGCTGCTGGAATACCGACTTAAATTTGGTCTGGTTTTTTGCGTAACTAGTTGTATTATTGATTTTTCTTGGCGTTTAGTAGGGAATGTTATGAACGTTGCCGCACCTAAAATCCTGTCTTCCGCTCATCTGGCTTCGGAAAGCAGTGTCGAATTGTCAGAACTGGAATATGCATTGATCATCGCCGGCAACGCGTTTAATCGCTGGATGTCGCGCTGCATGTCGGCCGCCGGCGTCAAGGATATGACGCCGGTGGAGGTTTCCCTGTTGCATCATGTATGTCACCGTGAACGCAAAAAAAGCTTGGCTGATATCTGTTTCGTATTGAATATCGAGGATACGCATATTGCCAGTTATGCATTGAAAAAACTGGTAAAAGCCGGTTACCTACAGAGCGAAAAAGTCGGCAAGGAGGCTTATTTCTCCGCCACAGATAGCGGCTACAAGCTTTGCCTCAAATACCGCGAAATGCGTGAAGAGTGCCTGATTACCGTGCTGTCGGATACCGGCTTGTCGAACCAGGCGCTGGGCGACGCCGCAAAACTGCTGCGCACCGCCTCCGGCCTGTACGATACGGCTTCGCGCGCGGCGACTTCGAGGTAGCTTACGCGAGGTAAGTTCGATTCTAGGCGGGCATAAAAAAAAGGCGCTTGATGCGCCTTTTTTTTATACTGCCGCCAGTGCCTTGTCCAGCAAGGCGTGCAATTCGTCAAACTTGGGTGCGCCAACGTAGCGCTTGATAATGTTGCCTTGCTTGTCGATAACAAAAGTGGTGGGAGTCAGTTTGACGTCGCCGAAGGAATTGGCCAGCTTGCTTTGCGTATCCAGCGTGACCTGGAACGGCAGGCTGCGGGTTTGCACAAAATTCGTGACGTAATTAGGCGGGTCGTAGCTCATTGCCACGGCGACATAGTCGAGGCCCTTGTCCTTGTACATGTTGTAAGTCTGTACCATTTGCGGCATTTCGGCGACGCAGGTGGTGCAGCTGGTGGCCCAGAAATTCACCATCACTACCTTGCCGCGCAAGCTCTTCAGCGATACCTGTTCACCCTTGAGATTGGTAAACGAGACGTCGGGCGCCGCGTGCGTGTTCGACATCGACATATAACCGGCCAGCGCCAGCGCAACCACTGCCAGAGCGCCTAGCGCCTTGACCCAGAGCTGTTTGACCGGTTTGCCGGCGGTCTTTTCAATTTGAGATTGCATGACAGAATCCAATACGGGCGATACCCGAGATTGCCCATTATAGCGACCTGAACGGAGGCCCGCCGAAAGTTGGAAATTATTGGCTATTAGTTATCGAATTGCCAGGGATAGGCATGATAAGTAGCCGCCACCGCCGGCGGGATCGGCGCTTCGATGCCGGCACAGATCGCACGCAGAATGTCAGCGCTGCCTATCTGCAATTCAGCGCCATCATTGGCTACCGCAAGCAGAGCCTTGACCAGTTGCGGTTTGGCCAGCGGCGCCAGTTGATTGGCATGATCCAGAGCCAGCCTTACTCGCGCAAAGCCGAGGCTGGCGCCATCGCAATAGTCTTGGGCTGCGAGCTTGAGTTCCGGACAGGCCTGCGTGCCGCGCAGGAAAGCTGTCAGGCGCGCAGCAATAGCATCGGCATGACTGGCCGCCACCGCCACATGGGCCACCAGCGACAGCAGCACGGCGACATCGCTGCTCAGTTCCGACAGGCGATTGAATTTGATCGGCACCAGACGTCCGGCGCGCGGCGCCAGGCGGCGCGTCAAGATGGTCTGCAACACAAATTCGGCAAGTGTGATGCGGTTATCGGCGGCGATCAGTTGATCTGCCAGCGCCAGCATTTTGTCACGTTCTGGTTGCGCCAGCTGACGCAGCGCGGGCGCCGCCAGATCGATCAAAGGCAGCCTGGCGCTGAGCGGCAACTGCGCGATCGATTCGGCCAGGTAGGTGGTCAAGGCGGCTTGTTGAGGCGCTTCCTGGTTGAGCAGCGCCAGCTGCGTTGCGCGCTCCGCGCCTTCGCCCAACAGTAGCGCATAGACCACAGAGCAAGCCGCGACCGGATCGCGAACTGCGCCATCGAGCTGCGGTGATAACAGTGATTTGCTGCCGCTGCTATTACCGAATTCGAGCGACGGCGTTGGCTGCCCGACGGTGGTCGACGAGGACATTGGTGTCGCTGCAGCAGCGGCCAAACCGGCAATGGCGGCAGTGGAAAATGGCAAGTCAGGCATACGCTCAACGCTGGCCGCATATGGCGTCGCCAATTCAGGCGCTTCGAGCGGCGACATGCTGCGGCCGTAAATGCGTTTCAAGCGTTCCGTCAGCGGCGGATGCGTGGCAAACCAGCCGCTCAGCAAATTGGGGCGGGCGCTGCCGAGGAACAGATGCGAGAGTTGCTCCGCATTCGGGTGATTGATTTGCGAGCCGATTTTTTTGCCGTCGGTGAGGCCGCCGATCTTACGCAAGGCGCCGCCAATGCCTTCGGGATTGCGGGTGAACTGGACGGCGCTGGCGTCGGCCAGGAATTCACGCTGGCGCGATACGGCGGACTTGATCAGGCGCCCGAAGAAGATGCCGATATAGCCGACTGCGTACAGCATCAGGCCGGCCGCCAGCAGCACCAGTTGCCACGGCGGCCCCTTGTCATCACGCGAGCTCCAGTAGCGGCCGACCCCCATCAGTTGCTGACCGAAGCCGGCGATCATCTGAATCCCGAACAAGACGCCGATCAGGTGGATATTCAAGCGCATGTCGCCGTTCAGGATATGGCTGAATTCGTGGCCGACCACGCCCTGCAATTCGTCGCGCGTGAGTCGGGTCAGGGTGCCGCGCGTGACGGCGACCACCGCTTCATTCTGGTTATAGCCGGCGGCAAAGGCATTGATCGTATCTTCCTGTTCCAGCAGATAGACCTTGGGACAGGCGATGCCGGAAGCCAGCGCCATTTCTTCCACCACGTTCAACAGCCGCCGCTCCTGCAAATCGCCGCTAGCTGGCGAGACGATACGGCCGCCGGCCATCTGCGCCACGGCGTCACCGCCATCGCGCAAATTGAAGGTCTGGATCAGCGTGCCGCCGCCGATCAGCAGCAGCGTGAGCAAGGTATTGGTTTCGAAAAAACCTTTGGGATATTGGCGCAGGACGCCATGATGGCTGCCGAACTTGAAAGTCCATAGCAACGCCATTGCCAGATTGACCGCCACTACGATGGCTATCACCGCCAGCACGAACAGGAACACCAGCTTCCTGGTTTCCTGGCGCGCCTGATGCTGCTGCTCGAAGAAAGTCATGCGCGCTACTTCAGTTAAGCTTGGGCGCGCAACTTAGAACGTCACCTTGACCGCTTTGCGCTCTTCCGGCGCTTCGGTAGCCTGCAGCAATTCGGCCTGCTTGAAAGCAAACATATTGGCCAGTATCGAGCCGGGGAATTGTTCGATAGCGGTGTTGTACTCCATCACGCTATCGTTATATGCCTGACGCGAGAAGCCGATCTTGTTTTCAGTGCCGGTCAATTCTTCCGTCAGTTGCATCATGTTCTGATTGGCTTTCAGATCCGGGTAGGCTTCCGACAACGCAAACAGTTTGCCCAGGCTGGCGCTGAGTGCGCCCTCGCTGGCGGCCATCTGCTGCACGGCGGCGGCGTCAGTGGCGTTGCCGCCGACCTTGGCGTTGGCGCTGACCGCCTGATTACGCGCCGCGATCACAGCTTCCAATGTTTCGCGCTCGTGTTTGATGTAACCCTTGGCAGTTTCCACCAGGTTCGGGATCAGATCGTAACGGCGTTTCAATTGAACGTCGATTTGGGCAAACGCATTCTTGAAGCGGTTACGGAAACTCACCAGGCCGTTATAGATACCGACCACCCAAACTACGATGACAAGCACAATTACCAGAAAGATGATGAAGCCGAGCATGGTTTTCCCCAAAAAAAAGCCGCCGGACAATTTGTCCAGCGGCAACGTTATATGACAAGAAGCGGAAAAGCAAGCCGCTTCCGATCCGGCGTTTCAAGTTAATGCCATTACTTGGCGCTTTCTTTGGTGCTTTCCTTGGCGCTTTCCCTTGGCGCCGATGACATTTGTGTCAATTCGTCTTCGGTGAGGTATTCAAATACCTTGACCACTTTTTGCACACCGTTGACACCAGCAGCGATCTCGGCGGCACGTTTGCCTTCACGTTCGGTGACGCGGCCCATCAGGTAGACATTGCCGCGTTCGGTCACCACTTTGATCGAGTTGCCGAACACGTCTTTGGCGTCTACCAGGGAAGCGATGACTTTACTGGTGATGAAGGTATCGTTGGAGCGCGCCGAGAAAGTCGACGGTGCGCCTATTCCCAACTCATTGGCCACGGTGTGGACGTTTTCGATGGACTGCGCTTCGCGTTCCGCCGCTGCCTTGGCTGCATCGTCACGCACTTCGCCGGTCAGCAATACTTTGCGGTTATAGCTGGTGATATTGACATGGCCATCCTGGCCGACGACGCCGGGAATTCGTGTTTCGGCTTTGACCATGATGCCTTTGTCCTCGGCCTGCGCGCCTAAAGTGCGGCGATCCGTCGCGGCGAAGCCGCCGGCCACCGCGCCGCCCAAGGCCAGAGCCACACAACCCTGCAAACCCATCACCACCGTGCCGCACAAGGCAATTGCCGCCAATGGACGTTGCCAGTTGCTCCAAGCTGCCTGCCACCGGTTTTGCCGATCAATCATTCGCATCTCCTCCAAATAAAGCGACATCGATGCCGTCGCATAAGCAGTGAATCGTTAGCAGATGGACTTCCTGGATGCGCGCGGTGCGGTCATGCGGCACACAGATGTGCACATCTGCTTCAGTCAGTTTCTTGCCGATGGCGCCGCCGCCTTTACCGGTCATGGCAACCACGCGCATGTCACGCTCCAGCGCGACGTCGATGGCGGCCAGCACATTGGCCGAATTGCCCGAAGTCGAAAACGCCAGCAGTACATCGCCGGCTTGTCCAAACGCTTGCACCTGCTTGGAAAAGATTTCGTTGTAGCTGTAGTCGTTACCGACTGCCGTGATGATCGAGGTATCGGTAGTCAGCGCCAATGCCGGCAGCGGCAGCCGCTCCCGCTCAAAGCGTCCTACCAGTTCGGCCGCAAAATGCTGGCAGTCGGCGGCAGAACCGCCGTTGCCGCAGGCAAGAATCTTGTTGCCATTGGACAGCGCAGAGAACATAAGTTCAACTGCGCTGGCAATTGGCCCCGCCAGGACTTCTGCGGCGCGGGCCTTGAGTTCGGCACTTTCGTTGAAGTGCGCCAGGATGCGTTGATTTATCATGATGTCGGTATCAAGTGTGGATGCTGCTGGTCGGCCGCTTGCTGGCGGTCGATATTTGCAGGATTGTTTTCTGGTTAATATGCGGGCTGTGGCGATCGTGGCCTGATTATAGCGGTCGTTACCGTTTCCGTCGGTAAGTCATTGTCGGCAGCTAAGTCAGGCCTCGAATGCCTGCCTGATCCATTCAATGGCGTCGCCCTCAATCGCAATGACGTCGAAGCGGCAGGCCGGCGGATCGGCGTAACGTTGCAGGAAAACCTGGGCGGCAACGATGAGTTTGGCCTGTTTGTTACGGGTTACGCTGGCCGCGGCGCCACCGTAGCGTGGACTGCTGCGCTGCCGGACTTCTACAAACACCAGAAGATTCGAGGCCTGAGTCGGTTGCGCCAGAATCAAATCGATTTCGCCGCCCTTGCAGCGGAAATTCCTTTCAATCAGCTTGAGTCCGTGTTGCTGCAAATATCTCAGCGCACGGTCTTCTGCCATTTGGCCACTGGCCTGGCGTGGCGATAGCGCTGTCAGGAATTTCATTGGAGCGCTAGCTTGAATCAGGGCGCATCGAGCGGCATGACGATGCCGTTCTGATAGGCGGCGCCCGGTTCTATGCGTTCAAAGCTGGACGTGCCTGCGCCAAAACTGACCTTCAACTGACCGGTCACGCCGTCGATCTGGAATACGGTGTTGCGCGCGGCGACTTCGCGGGCGATGCGGAAAGCATCGATGCCCAGCGCATACAGGCGCTCCAGATCGGCATTGGGGCGTTGATCGGCCGCCTGCGGCTGACGCGGATAGACCATGACGGCCGGATGATCGGGCTGCACCTGCCAAGGAATATCCAGCAGCCGCACGCCGTTCAGTTCAGGGATCTGATGTTCTGGGTTATTGTCGTTGAGAGTCAGCGGATTCAACTGGGAAATGCCAAAGATCGGCGTTTCCTGGCCGATCGCGCTGCGTACTTGCTTGGCCTGGTCGGCGTTCAGCGCGGCAAACAGCAAACGCGGCTTTTCGCTTTGTATGCGCTGCTGCAATTGCGTCAGTGCGCTAGCGGTGAAGCTGCCGTCTTCCAGGTTCAGGGTGAGCAGATCGGCGTGCAGTCCGCTGCCTTGGATCTGTTGTGCGAAGGCGTTGGCGACGCGTTTTTGCCAGGCGCTGTTGGTGCTCAACACGAACACCGTGCCAGGCGCATAGTCAGCGCCGACCCAACTCGCAACTTGCCGCGCTTCGGCCTCGATCGACAAGCCTATCGGCAGCAACTGCGCCGGCAGTTTCATTTCCTTGCCTGCTGAAAAATCCGCCTGGGTCAGGGCAATCGTCGGCTTTTCCACCTTGCCGTTCTGGACGATGGCGGTGAGACCGGTGCGCGATAGAGGACCGACCAGGATATCGTATTTCTGGCTGGCGCTGAGATAGGCCGCCAGCATGTCGCCAGGTGTGTCGGCCGCTTCGATCACGGTCACCGCCAGGCCGTTCTTGTCACGTTCGTAAGCGCTTAAGAAACCGCCGCGCACAGCGTCGGCAGCCGCTCCCAGCGGGCCGGAGCGCAAGGGCAGCAACAGGGCGATGCTGGCTAGTGGAATGGTATCGGCGCCGCTGGCGGAGCTGGCAGATCCGGCGGTGGTTGTGTTTGCCAGCGCAGGCGGGCACAATCCGTTCAATAGAATTCCTGCCGGTAGTACAAAGCACCACGCCAGCTTGGCCCACTTATATAACATTTATAACTCCCCATGACTCATCAATCTGCCAGCAGCCTCATCAACCCAGCAATTTTAGATGAGGTGGCGCAGCAAGCGTATCCCGCGTCGACATTATATGTGTTGGCCACACCGATCGGAAATGTCTGCGATATCAGCCTGCGCGCCTTGCATGTATTGTCCATGGTCGACGCCGTGGCCTGCGAGGACACACGGAATACCGCGCATCTGCTGAACCGCTATGGCTTATCCAAGACCTTGCTGGCGGCGCACGAGCATAACGAACGGGAAGTCGCAGAGAAAATTGTCGCCCGTCTGCAGGCCGGCGAACGCATCGCGCTGGTGTCCGACGCCGGCACGCCCGCGGTCTCCGATCCCGGCGCCCGCATCGTCGACGCCGTGCTGCGCGCCGGTCTGCGCGCCCTGCCGCTGCCGGGGCCGTCGGCCGCCGTCACCGCACTATCGGTCAGCGGCCTGGTCAATGATCAGTTCCAGTTCATCGGATTCTTGCCGAGCAAGGCGAGGCAGCGCGAGATCGTACTGGCCGGCCTGGCGGCGGCGACTACGACATTGGTATTGTATGAGGCGCCGCATCGGATCATAGAAACCGTCGACGCCTTGTTGCAAGCCTTCGGTCCGGCGCGTCAAATCGTGCTGGCGCGTGAGTTAACCAAATTGTTCGAGAGCGTGCACCGTTGTTCTTTAGGCGAGGCGCCGGCATGGCTGGCGGCCGACGCCAATCGGCAGAAAGGCGAATTCGTGCTGCTGATTGAAGCCGCGCCGGCCGCGCTCGACGATAGTGCGGAAGGGGAGCGGGTCTTGCAGATATTGCTAGCGGAACTTTCGATCAAGCAAGCTTCGGCTTTGGCGGCGCAAATTACCGGACAAAAGAAAAATGCCTTGTACGAACGGGCGCTGGCGCTAAAAGGCGCTGAGTAAGGGTGTTGAGTAAAGGTGTTGAGTAAGACGGGTATGATGTTTTTGTTATCAGCAAACGCCGCCCAGATCCGTCAGGCTTGCTCATGAATAGGCACAATTCGATAAACGCAGCGATGTATTTTAGCAACGGCGACGACATCGCAAATTAGTCCCGGCGCCGGGTTCGATAGTAAAATCCGCCACCTTGTGCAATGCGGTAAGAAGTTTTAAAAAAAGCAATCAAATTAAAGTAAGTGGGCCATGCAGTTGCCAGACTTGCCCCTACCAATAATATGAGAGAAAACATGAGTACTACGCAAACCAGCAACAGCGCCGGATTCAAGTCGTCCCGTCTACACATCATTACGCTGGCTGCACTGGGCATCGTGTTCGGCGATATCGGCACCAGCCCGCTGTACGCGCTGAAAGAATGTTTTAGCGCGGAGCACGGCATTCCGTTTACGCCGGCTGCGGTATTGGGGATTATCTCAATGCTGTTCTGGGCGATCACTATCGTGGTCTCGCTGAAATATGTATTGTTCGTGATGCGCGCCGACAATAACGGCGAAGGCGGCGTACTGGCCTTGATGGCCTTGTCGCTGCGCACCGCCAAAACCGGTTCGGGCTGGGCCAAACTGCTAATGATGCTGGGCGTATTCGGCGCTTGCATGTTCTATGGCGACGTCGTGATTACGCCCGCCATCTCGGTCTTGTCGGCGGTGGAAGGGCTGGAGATAGCCACGCCCGGATTAACCCGTTATGTGCTACCGCTATCGCTGGTGATCCTGATCGGCTTGTTCCTGATCCAGAAACATGGCACCACGGTGGTTGGTAAATTGTTTGGCCCGGTGATGTTCATCTGGTTCTTGTCGCTCGGTTTGCTGGGTGTTTTCAATGTGCTCAAAGCGCCGGAAATCCTGGCGGCGATCAATCCTTATTACGCCATTGCTTTCATGCAGCAGCATGCGCTGCAAGCGTTTGTCGTGCTGGGCTCGGTGGTGCTGGTGCTGACCGGCGCCGAGGCTCTGTATGCTGACATGGGACATTTCGGGATCCGGCCGATCCGCTTTGCCTGGCTGTTTACCGTCATGCCTTGCCTGATGCTGAACTATTTTGGCCAGGGCGCAAATTTGCTGGTCAATCCAAGCGCGATCCAGAATCCGTTTTATCTGATGGTGCCGGACGCCTTGCTGGTGCCGATGGTGATTCTCGCTACTGCCGCGACAGTGATTGCATCGCAGGCCGTGATTTCCGGGGCGTTCTCGTTGACCAGCCAAGCCATCTTGCTGGGTTTCGTGCCACGCATGCGGATTTTGCACACTTCTGAAGATGAACGCGGCCAGATCTATGTGCCGGTGATCAACTGGATGCTGCTGATACTGGTGGTAGCGGTGGTGCTGGCGTTCAAGAAATCCGACAATCTTGCCGCCGCTTACGGCGTTGCAGTCACCACCACCATGTTGATTACCACGGTGCTGGCGGCGGTCGTCATGCGTACCGTATGGAAGTGGAATCCTTTCCTGGTGGCGCTGGTCATCAGTGCCTTCTTCATTGTCGATTTCGCTTTCTTTGCCGCCAATTTGCTGAAGATCGTTGACGGCGGCTGGTTCCCATTGTTGCTCGGCGGCTTTGCGTTCTTCCTGTTGATGACCTGGTACTCCGGCCGCATGCTGTTGCGTGAACGCAGCAAGGACGAGGGCATTCCGCTGGAACCCTTCGTCGAAGGTTTGCTGGCCCATCCGCCGCATCGGGTGGATGGCACCGCAGTATTCATGACAGGCAATGTGGCGACCGTGCCGGTGGCGCTGCTGCACAACCTGAAGCACAACCGTATTTTGCACAAACGCATGTTTTTCCTGAAAATCAGTATCTGGGATGTGCCTTACGTCGAGGACAAAGAGCGTTTGACCTTGAAGGAATTGGGCAGCGATGTCTACATCTTGCGCACCGCCTTTGGCTTCAAGGAAGCGCCCGATGTGCAAACCGTGATGGCTTTGGCTACCAAGCAGTTCGGTCTCGAATTCGACGTAATGGATACTTCCTTCTTCCTGGCGCGCGATACTGTGATCCCAAGCAAGATTCCAGGCATGCAGCTATGGCGTGAAAAACTCTTCGCCTGGATGTATCAGAATGCCGCCAAGCCTTCTGACTTTTTCCATATTCCGGTAAACCGGGTGGTTGAACTGGGTACTAAAGTCGAAATCTAAGCTGCTCGAATTACCCCCGCAAGCCGTGCCGGTTTGCGGGATTCATGCAGTGCCGAGATCCACCTGGCAACGCCACAGATGATGGCCGGAAGCCAGGTATTTACTCTCAAACGGCGTGATTGGCAGCTGCGGCAGATAAGCCTCGCAGCCAACTTCCATGCCGCTCAGCTGACGCAAGGCGCTGGCGCATTCCTCCACATAAATCTGCCAGTTACTGCGGCATTCCAGAATTCCACCGAGGGCGACGATATCCGGAAACACCGGATGGCCGTGCCAGCGACGACTCAACTGGCCAATCTTCGGCCACGGATTCGGGTACAGCAAATAGTGCCGCGTCGGGAAAATCCGCGCGGCTAAAAGCAGGCGCCAATAATCCACCAGATCGGCACGGATCCGCACAAAATTCTCCGGCAGCGGCGCAGCGCCCGGCCATAGGGTATTGCGGCCAACCCGGTCTGCTGACTGATCGATCCCAATCACGAAATGATCAGGGTATTGCGCCGCCAGATGCATGGTCGACAGGCCGACGCCGCAACCTGCATCCAGGATCAAGGGCAAGCTGCCGGCGGCGCGCCAGGCAGCAATGCTGTCATCGAAAGCGCGTTGGTTGTAAATACTGATCGGTTTTTGAAAGACATGCGCCGCGTGTCTGGCGACGGTGGCCGCAAGATGCTCATGGACACCGCTTTGGGCACTGTGAATCGGGCTGGAATTGGCGTACATGGAGAGCTGCCGCAAGCATAGCCACGGCAATACCTAAGCCGTCCCAGTCTTCCCGTTGATTGCCGACAGCGTCGGCAATGGCAGGTTGACTGAAACGAGGTGGATCGGAAAGGGAATTACTGCAATGTCACGGGCTGACTCATCATCGAGTCATAATTGCCTAAAAAGGCATCGATATCCTCGATGCTCGGCTCGGTCGCGATCAAATCTTCGACCCCTTTGCGGAAAAACTCGGCCAAGGCACCAGCAATGAAAATTTCACGTTTGAATGATTTATCGACGATTTCATAGCCACCGAAGCGCAAGGCTTCGCGTTGTTCATCGGCACCAAATTCGACGACGCTGTATTGGTCACTGTTATAAATCAGGTTCATATGCGCTCCCGGTAATTAAGACAGAAGGTAATGATCGAGTAAGCAGTTTTCAAGCCAGCAAATGAAAATATTATTTTTTAACTCCTTTTCCGAGAGACATGTTTCAAATGAGACATATTTATCTGGTGAAGAACTTAAGTATTAGTTTCATTTATATACTACGCCACCGCCTTTATTTGTCACGAACTAAATGTTGATGAGGGCTATGCATTTTTCCTAAAAGCCATTCAAAATCACACTATCTCGTGAGCACTGCATGTCCGGATCGCTGTTGCCACACCCTGTTGCCGATGTTGTTTCTGTTGTGGATCCGCTACTCGATCCATTCAAACATGATGCGTTGGTGCGATCCAGGTTTGATTGTCACGTCCTGTGCCTTGGTTTGCCCGTTCTTGCTTGCCTCAAGGTGATAACGCCCGGCTGGCAGTTGCGCCAGGAAGAAAGGTCCTTTTGATACTGTGTCCAACACAGTGTTGTGGCTGGCGTCGCTTACTTTCACCTTTATGTCAGCAGTAAATTCATCCTTAGGCGCGGCCTTGATGACAAATTCGAGTTCCAGGGAATAGTTCTTTGCCGCTTGTTGTATGGCGGTTGCTTCGTCTTCTCCGATGCCACCGGACAGATAGCTGGCGACTCCGCTGGTAGTGGGCTGCAGCCGGCCTTGGGTCGCATCGGCTGCAAATGCAAGATTTGCCGCCATCAATACAGATAGGATAAAAAGGGAGCGCTTGTTCATGATGTTTTCTCCAGAAAACATCTTCCCGCATGGGGAGATGGGCTACATGGGGAAAAATACGACATTGCCAATGCCTGTTGACGCAACTGTGAAGAAATCTGCTGCGCCTACAAGATGCATCTTAGTGGCCGAAAATTAAAATGCGCTTAAATCAGGCTTGCTGCGAGTTTGCGGTTGATCCGATCAACTGTAGTAGTAAGGTTTGGTCGGTACGCTGTCCTCGTCAGCCTTTTTCAATTCGCCAAGATCGACGTCACGATCCCAGAATATGTGCCAGCCCCGGCTTTGCTCGTCGATCACTTCCGGGTGTTCGTCGAGAAACTTGTCCAGGAACTGTGTGATTTCCGAGACATAACCGTCGTGGCCGACCCTATAGTCTTTCCGTTTGGTAAACATATGGCCTCCAGTCCCGATATTTTTTTGGACTGCCAACGGCGCTGCGAGTTTCCCTGTTGAATTTTAAAAACGAAATGCTGTGGAGTGTATCGAGAAAAGATTCAGGCACTAGTTCAGCTACTAAATGTCTTGCAGCGCTCGTCGGTATTGAATCGCTTCCGCCACATGTGCTGCGCCGATGATGTCTGCTTCGGCCAGATCAGCGATGGTGCGCGCCACTTTCAACACGCGATGATAGGCGCGAGCGGACCAGTTCAGATGTGTCATCGCGCCTCGCAGGATCTTTTCGGCGGCGCCGTCGGGTTTGCAATAATCATCGATTTCATTCACTGACAAGCCATTGTTTTGCTTACCCTGGCGTGCCAATTGCATTGCGTGTACTTGCGCCACCCTGGCTGCTATCGTGGCTGACGGCTCGCCGTCGGCCTGTTTCAGCAATTGATCGTGAGGTACCGCGGCTACCTGGATCTGCATGTCGATGCGGTCCAGCAGTGGCCCCGAGATTTTGTTTTGATACCGCAGGATATGGTCGGGTGTGCAGCGGCATTGCCTGGTTGCATGCCCATGATAGCCGCAAGGATCGGATTTTGTCGAGAAGCAAAGTTGTTCACGTCAGTCTACGTCGGTTTCTGTATAGCGGAGAATTCTCCGCCTAGGTCAATTTGTTGTCCCGGAGTGAACAACCCATCGTGAACAACTCGTTTTCTCGCTATTTGCTTCTAAGGTCGTAGCTTGAATCAATTTCCAAGTGGAGCACCATCTGAGATCGAGACCTATCTGCGAGCCATCCCATCTCTTGGAATAGTTCCATCACCTCTAACGCCTTCTTATCGGCGAGCCGCAATTGCCAATATCAGCATACCAACAAATTTCATTGCATAGCTATGGTCAGTACATCGCTTTGCAATGCAAATTTATCAACATAACCTTTGAAGCAAAAGATCCGTTGAAAATAGATTTTTCGCATAATGGGTTATGGTATATATCATACATAACTCATTGATTTTAAAGGATTAATGCACACAAAAAGCCTTGCAATTGGCTTGCGGAAACGATATGCTTTTTCTAATGAATGAAATATGGAGTTGGAAGAATGCCGTCCCAATTAACCGCTTGTAGAGCCACTGAATTTTCTATGGATGCGCATATTTAATATGAAAATTGATAATTCACAGGGAAACCTTTGTGCGCTCTTGGACAATCCCATGCGGGAGAATCTTCACCGGATCTGTTTAGCAGATTTCTCGGACCTGTCGCACCTGGATCGTGAAAAGCTATTCAACGCAACCGTTCTTAGCGAGTCGGGAAAAGCATATCGCTCACAAACACGGACGCTTTATTCCGCTCTCCGCCCCTTCGGGCGATTTATTCTCAATGAGGGAGTCTGCTCTTTTCCGACGACTCGACAGGAATGGCAGTCTATTTTGCTTCGTTTTCAGTCGTACTATTTAAGGGATCCCGAAAGCAATGCCATTTTTTCTTCTCGATGCCGAACTTGGGATGACTCCGTCGTCCTTTGGCTACGCGGACTGACAGCGGAGTCAGTAATACCTCGAGGCGTACAATATCCGCGCTGCGATCTTCCCGAACCGGTCGTTGATCCAGGTTCACCTAGTCGCCCAAAGTTACTTGGGGATCGTGCCGCCGATTGCACGCCGATTTCCGCACCCATCAACAAAACCCTCGCAGGCCCAATATTTTGGCGCTCCGAGGTCGAATATTTAGATGAGGTGGAAGAGAACTTACGTGCCCGAAATAATATTGTGCGCGATGTCCTGGGCGATTATTGGTTGCGTTTGACCAAAGATTACCGCACGGGAAAAAACCAGATGCGGAAGATTTCTCCGATTGAATTCCAGCGAAGGATGGCGGAGTCGGATTGGAATTCTGACCTAGTTAGACCAAAGATCGGGCAATACGGTGGCGATCTCGCACCGTTGACTCACCCTGACGTACCTAATAATTTGGGTTGGGCACTTGTTATCGCAAAAAATGAATTGCAAATAAGCAATGATATTGAGTGCCTTTCTCGACGGAAATTAGGTGCGCATCCTGCAATGCTATGGAATTTTTTTCACAAAGGGAAGAGCACGCTTAATTTGACTTCATATACCGCCCTTCGCGCAGAACAGAGTGCTCGACTTGAAGAACGTCTGCTCTTTTATCGTCTGCTGGGTGTGCTGAGCAACGTGGACTTGGCAGTGGCAGTGGCGATATTAATTCAGGAGCATCCTAATTTTACTCCTGAGGCACTGATCAGCGCCCGCCTTATAAATTCCCGTGGGCGGTCAGGCCTACTTGTTGCTGACGGGGGAAGAAGCCGGATTTTCAGTGTAGACAAACCTAGGGCGGGCAGCCGGAAGTACGCACTGCTGCCTTTGGTGAAAAATGTCCACGTCAATATCTCGACAATCCCCTAAATTTACTAGCGTCAGTCGCGATGGCTATTGGTGACTGGCTAACGGAAAATGGTGGGATGAAAATTCGGAAAAATGTCCGACATGTTTCGCGGACCTTCATTTCTGCAATGATTTCGACTTCGAATAGCTCCGTCGGGGTCTCGTCCGATCGGTTGACCTTGTTTCTGTATCAGTTCGAAACAGCAGTTGCTTCCGAACGTGGACTTGTACGGATTTCACGTACGCGGACGGAATACGCGAGTCACAGAGTCCCGACAATCGCTGAAGCGAAAGTCGCTAATTCTAGTTCGAGCCCGCTGAAGCGGCTCAGCGCAACACTATCGACAATCCTGTCACTTTCGAATTTTTTACCTGAAGATCTTCCCGATGCGTCAATCCTGAATCTCCCGCGGGCGATGGCTATTGGTCTACAGTATTCGTCGCTTGATGGGCACACAAGATTTATACCGATTGACACTGGACTTCGATATCTTAACGAGGCGCTGAAGTGGGTGCACAAATACGGTGATGCCCTTGTCGACTACTATTTGAGCGTTGTGGTTCGGATGCGCGAACTTAACGATGGCGGTTCGCCCAATAATTGGGAAATATCTGGGGAAGAGTTAAGGAAAATTCCTATACCGGATGCGTTGCGCTCGTTGGGGTACAGGGGCGAACAATTGAATGGACCGCGTGAAGAAATAAATTTTTCGGCACTTCGCACAAATCCTACATTGACGAATTTGTTACAGGTTTGGGCAGGTGCTGTCGCCACCGTCATTGCATGTATGAAGCCATCTCGGGATAGCGAACTCGAGAGCTTACAACGGAATTGTTTGCTAGGGGACGGGCCGTACTATTTGGTTTCAGAATTGGGAAAACGTACGTATCGGGAAGAGCGAGCAACGACAGAAGGAAAACCAATTCCAACCATAGCGGCGCGCGCCATTAAGCAGATGCAACGGTTAGGCGAGGGCTTGGTTCAATTGCAGGGAGAGCCTGACGCGTACCAAGCCTCTCTGTTGTTTTACTTACCTTATGCTTCGCACACGTTTGGAAAAACGAAAGCGGCTAATGCAAACTCATTCAATCGGCTCCTTGATCGCTTTTGCGATTATGTCGGGCTGCCCCCCGACGAGCTAGGTCGTCGCTGGTACGTGAGAGTCCATGAATGGAGAAAATGGTTTTTGCTCCTGCTTTTTTGGAGCGCTCGGTTTGGTGCTTTGGATGCTGCCAGGGACATTGCTGGGCATGTCGATGAAGCCCACCTACTAGCCTATCTTGAGCGCGAATTTCCCAGTGTGGAGTTTTCGTCGATGGAGGCTGAATGGGCCGTTGATCGTTTGCGAATTTATGACACCACGGGGGTTTCACACCAAGGCGAATGTATTGAGCAAATGTATATCAAGGTTTTAAGTCATTTCAAAGCTGAGCAATTGGAAATGATTCCAGCGCAGGAGTGGATTGGCTATGTTAAACAATTGAGAGAGAACGATGAATTTCATCTACGCCCATTCGCCTTCGTCGATGATTTTGGTAATGTGGGCCATCTTGTTGCCTTTCACTCCTTTCGCTTTGAAGGTGATGAATGAGTGCTCCTACAGTCAAGCACAAAAAATTAAGTCCAGAAGAATGCAAGTCTAGTGTATTCAATCGTTACGTTGCGCTGGAAGCTGCTCGCGTCGCGACCGGCCCAGTCGATCCTGTCATTTTGAGTGGTTGTCAATCGATGGTATCACTGGCCGCAATGGAATCACCTGAGCACAAAATACAGGGCTTCGGATCGCGCAACACGCTGTTTAAGTATGCTGAGTCTGTTCTAACTGAGGACTTGATGAAGACCCCATCGGGCGAAAGGGGAGTGAAATACTTGGACTGGCTCCGATTGCGGGTCAAGATTAGGGGAGAGGCTTTCCAGACGGCGAGAACCGGTGTTGAGAGAGCAAACCGAGCGCGCGAGCGCGCAGACGGATTGGCGCTGGAACTGCAAGAATTAAGGGCTTCTGTGAGTGTGATGACACGAGCTTATAACCAGTTGCTGAAAGATACAAAAAACATAGCCGACGACCGTGCCACCGATCATCTAAGCAAACTCAAACTGGCGAATTTGTTGGACAATCACTTTTCTCTCTTCGGCGAGCTGTTTCAACCGAAGCTCGTCGCAGTTTCAGAGCCGTCGAACCTTGCAAGTACAAGAATTCATGGCCCCATATAACAAGAAAAAGTTATATGTGCGTCAATCCGACCTTCGAATTCCGGATAGTGTGCAAGAGACGGTATCCGGAAACATAATAAATTATCAAACGATAAAAGTTGGTGCATTCGTCAATTGGCCCGATTCTCGACCTTGTGTTGCGGTAAACATGTATTTGCTCGCGAACGCCCATGAGTGGACCGGTGAGACCCCGGTTACTTATGCGAGTGAATTGTCGGAGTTGGTGCGCTACTGTCATGGCAAGCTAAAGTCATTTTCCGATCTTACCGATGGCGACATATTTGCGCTAGTCGAGCATTTGACGAGCGAGATAAATCCTCGTACGGGCATGCGTAAGAGAAATAACAATACCGCTTGCGAAATATTACATCGCAGTTTGTGTTTTTTGATGTGGTATCAGGAAAATCTGCATCGTGGTCTAATTCCTCTGATTGGTGAGGAAAAATCTGGTCCTGCGATCTTGGTTTCGCAAAAAAAGAATGATCGCGGAAACCTCTATTGGACTCACCGCTACGCGCCCGAGCCAAATTCTACCGATCCGAAACTCCCGATTGATCTAAGCATTATCGAAGCGATTGATACGTCAATCGAACATCTCAGCATCCGGGAAAATCATTATGAACCGGCAATGCGGCCATTTAAGAGAAATCCTGAATTCTTTGATAGCCTTCTTTCTTATCACTACGCCAGGCGCAGATTCATGATTTGGATAATGCAGCGTACAGGGCTTCGTCCGGCCGAGATGGTGGGCTTGTCGCTCATCGATAACAAAGATGTATTACGTAAGAATGTACTAGTAATTCCAACTATGAAGCGCCGAAAACTCCTACCGCCGCCGAGGACATTCGCGATTACCCCAAAGGATTCCCGGGTCGTGATGCGTTATTTCGCAGCGCGTGGCGCTTGGATTGCGGCCTGCGCAGCCAATGATCCGGGATTTGCACCTAGCGATGCAATGTTTTTGGGGGTTGCTCCAGGCAGCTGTGGGGCTCCGATCTCCAAAGGAGGTTTAGATCGAGATTTTAGGAGTCTTTGCATCCACGCGGGGCACAAAGATTCTGAGGCATGTTTTTCGATGTTCAGACATCGTTTCATAACTTGGGAGGTACTTTCGCACATAAGGGCATGGGAAGCAGAAAAAGGGCGGCCAGCTAGTGAGCAAGATTATCGTTCAATTCTCGAGAAGGTTCGTATCAAGACCGGGCACGCGGATGCCATGTCATTGTGGCACTATATTGATCTCGCTCAGGATCTCGCAGGCGTTTGGGTAAACGTTGAACGCGCATCTGCGCGCCTACACGCGGCAGATCATCTTAAAGTTGACCTGGAAGAGCTTAGGCACGATTTGCGATCTGGGAATGTTCCGCACATGGCTGCCGAGCAGATTGCGAGCCTAGTATTGGGACGACTCGAGGGAATCATCGGGGACGCGAGAGCCGCAGGATTGGGGTAAAGCGCATTCCCCCGTTCTGCAGGCGCCGGCAAAACAGAAGGACAATTAAATGAGGGGCGACGGCTTCTAGTTCAGCCCAACTCTAACTCTTCAGTCTATCTTGCATTTGTTTGGCAAGTTCGTTATCCACTAAGGTAACAAATTTGCCTGGCTTCATTTTCAGTGCCGCGGCGAGTTTGAACACACTTGTAATTGTCGGTTGTTTCTCACCAAGCTCCAAAGAAGAAATATGCTTTCGCTGCAGGTCAGCCTCAAATCCAAGCTTCTCCTGAGTCAATCCCTTATTTATTCGTAATCGGCGTAATACCAAGCCGAAAGCGATCGCTGTCAAATCATTCAAATAATTCCCCCAATAGTGGGAGTAATTTCGCCGTTGATGTATTATTTGTCTTCCCCCTATAGAGGGAATTCTATTTTCGGACGCAATAATGCATTGCATTCGATGATGCTAGTTTAAAAAATATTACATAAACGATCGCGGAATTATTGAAATGATTGGTCGAGTGAAATTGTGGGTTCTTGAAACTACTTGGTTATCTGAGTTCGTGTCACAAACGTTAATGCAGAGGGAGTTACCAGATCACATCGGGTGAATTTTGCGCACATCTAGAATGCCGATAGCTGCTCATAAGATTGAGGCAGCCAAACCTTTTTCCTCCGTAATTAATACATTCCATTTAAATGCCATCAGAAATCGCAATTGCCATTCACGATGAGAAAATCCTTTGCAAGTTAGCGAATGAAGATCTTCTGTTTTTGTTGATTCGCAAGCCGCAATCGAAGTTTTACTTAGACGTTTCGGCGCTTGGTCGCGTGAATTTTCTGGCGTTCGCGAGAATCCGAGAATTCGTTTTAGACAATTTTGGGCAGGTGGAGATGATCGGCGAGGAGGATAGCAGTGCATTTGATGAGCGACGCACTTCAATCTATGCGCTGCTGTCAAGCCATGACGCTCTCTTAGATTCCAAAGATGTGCAGCGAACGATGTCGGCCCAAGTCGAATTAATCGTGCTGTGTTTGGATGTTTACGAAGCGTCGGCACATATTTCTAAGCACGGGCCGCCGATACCTGCCGCTAAACCGCCAAAAATCGTGACCTTTCCGGAGTTTCGGCGGGAATTGGTTGACGCCGGCCATATGTATTCTGCAGCGCCTGTGAAAGAATGGGACTGGATCGTTGACCACTATGGTTTGAAAGTTAAAAAAGCTAAAGAACCGAATCTGAAATCAGGCGGGGTTTTTCGCCAGCTTTATGACCCGGTGGATTTTGAGGAAATGCGCGACCAGGTACATTTGCAACCGAATGATGTCAGAGTCATCCTTCAGCGAAATTTGGACCAACTGGGATCATTGGGGTCAGACAGAAAATTCGCTTCGGCTCCTAGCGTGCAAGCTCTGGATAATTTGCAGGCACGATTTCCCAATTTCGCCGAGGTAATAGATGCGATTAAGCGGCGAACGGTGCTTGCGCGACTTGTAGGTGATTCAATTGCACAGCTGCCGCCGATGCTCTTGCTAGGTGAGCCAGGGGTTGGGAAAACGGCGTTTGCTAAAGCATTTTCAGAGACGGTACAAACCAATTTTTTTGAAATTCGCATGAATAGCCTGACGGCGGGTTTCGCAATCGGTGGGAGTGACATGTCTTGGTCTAATGGCCGCCCCGGGCTTTTGTTCAACGAAATTGCGCTCAAGGACATCATTAATCCCGTCTGTCTGCTCGACGAGCTAGACAAGGTGCCACCAGGGATGTCTCATGACCCGCGCGGTCATCTTTATACGTTGCTGGAGCGCGATACCGCGAAGAGATTTAAGGACGAAGCGATTTCGATCGAGATGGATTTATCGCACATTATCTGGATTGCGACTGCCAATGACGCCACCGAGATTGAGTTGCCACTGCTTTCAAGATTCACAGTATTCAACATACCACCACCGACACGTTCGCAAGCACGCGACATTGCAAAAAATATCTACTGCTCGTTGCTAGAACACGAGGAATGGGGCAAGTTTTTTTCAAAGACGCTTTCGGACGATACGCTCGACGAAATCGCGAGTGCGTCGCCGCGTGAAGTACGCAAGCTCTTGTTTGATGCACTGGGTAGTGCTGCAGGTGATAATCGGAACGAATTGCTGGTTTCCGATTTTGATCGATGTCGCGCTAAAAGCGTTCGATCACAATCCATTGGATTCTTTTAGGTGACTGAGGATTGGTGGCTGTTTCTCCTTGGTGGCCGCGACATGCGATGCAAGAAACAGTTCGGGATTGATGTAGGCCATTATTTTTGTGCCGGCTTAGTTCCTGCGAACTTTGCTGGATATTTTTGATCCTAAAAAAGAAGATGTTTGATGTTACAGACCGACGAAATTTGGGAGTACTCTTACGATGGCAAAATGCTTGGTTCCTTTTTAAGGCAACCGGGTCAGCGTCAGTATGCATGCGTTGAAATTTCTCTGAACGTCGCCCTTTTTCATGTGGATATTGTCTTTCGAGACAAGCATCAAATCGGCCAGTCCTGGTCGCGCTTTATCGTCGATGACATTGAGAATGTGCTACAGCTTATTCGGCGTGATGACGTGATCAAAGTGCATATAAGCCTTCAAACGAGTCGGTCGGCCAATGCCGAGTACAAAATCAGCTCGGTCGTGGAAATCATCCAAGGAATTAGCAATGAGGGCCGTAAGCACTACATGTGCAAATGCTCAAATGACGCACATTACGTGGATGCGACCATCGGCGACGTCAAAATTGAATTGTCAGAACAACGGACAGTATGGTCAAGCACCGCGAGCCAACTATGAAAAATATTCTGGTCGTTGATCTCGAAGCGACTTGTTCCGACGATGGGGCGATTGCAGCAGAAAAAATGGAAACGATCGAGATCGGTGCGTGTTGGGTCGATGGCGATGGAATAGTGATTGATCGCTTCAAGTCGTTTGTGCAACCTATCGTAAACCGTCGGCTCACTCCATTCTGCACACGCTTAACCGGTATCCAGCAGAACGATGTTGACGCTGCTCCGTTGTTTCATGTCGCTGCAGAGCTGTTGCGTTATTTTGTTGATCAACATCGAACGGCTACCTCGACGTGGTGCAGTTGGGGTGCCTACGATCGTCGGCAAATTGAGCGCGATAGTATATTGCACGGGATCGTTCAGCCGATTGAATTGCCGCACCAGAACGCTAAGCGGCTGTTCGCAAAATCCCAGCGAATCGGAAAAGAAGTCGGTATGGCAAAGGCGTGCGACCTGGCGGGATTGGCTCTCGAGGGCGCACACCATAGGGCGTTGGATGATGCTCTGAACGTCGCGCGTTTGCTCCCGTGGGCATTCGGAGAGCGATCTTTGCGGGCACGGATCTCATCTTAAGAACGGCTCCATGCGTACCCTGTGTCGCTTTTTTGATATTAATTTTGGCTCGCGCTCTAATTTGTCGCGTTTTTTGCACCAGCTGCCTCAGTTTGTCGTGTTTTTTTAAATTTAAGCCAGGAAAGCCGGGCAAGCGAAGTGGATTTTCGAAATTCTGAGCCGATTCTCAAATATTTTAGCGGTAATTAAGTATTCGGCATAAAAAAAAGGGACGCGTCATTAGGTGTAGCGGCTCGCATTTCAAACCGACCGTGCTCGCATTCGACGCCGATTTCGGCTCGAATTAACTGCAACTGACGGGGCGCTCATGCTCACGGTCTCTGCAAATGAGCTTGCAATCGACGACGCCGGCTCGCATTCCAGGGCCTTCGGCTCACGCTAACTGCAAATGACGCCCCATATCGGCAAGCCCCTGTTCGATCTGCGGGAAGGGCCGCTGTCGAGCCAAAGCAGACGATTGAAGATTGCTATCCTGAATAATTTGGGAATGAAGGCGTCACGTTTTTGCGAACTGGCTATACTTTGCAATCTTTGACAACACAAATCACTATGCCAATAGCAAAAACTGATTTTACGACTCGATTCTTCAAGGATGCGGGTATCTCCACAGGAATGCGCGTTCTTGATGTCGGGTGCGGGTCTGGTGATTTGAGCTTCTTCGTAGCGGGTTTGGTAGGCACAGAAGGTTCGGTGGTCGGCATCGATCACGACCTGACCGCATTGAGGGTGGCTCGACAACGAATCGAGGCTGAGAATACTCCGTCGCCGGAGTTTGTACAAAGCGATTTGCTATCCATACCATCCGAACTGGGGCAATTTGACGCCATTGTTGGCCGACGCGTACTCATGTATCAACCAAATATCATTGCTGCCGTGCGGGCGCTGGCACGATCTCTCAAGCCAAGCGGCATCGTTGCGTTTCAGGAGCACGACTCTACCCTCGTGCCCGCAGCCCTAAATGCCTTCCCGCTGCACCGACAGGCTCAAGGCTGGATCAAAGAAATGCTTGCCCGCGAAGGAGCGGATTTGAATATCGGCTTCAATCTGCATAAGATTTTGACTGAAGCTGGCCTGAAGGTGGACGATTTGAGAGCGGAATGCCTTTTACAAATGCCAGACCAACCCAATAGCGTTGGCAATATCGTAAAAGCTTGTTTGCCGCGAATCGTAAGCTTGGGAGTAGCGAGCGCAGAGATAGTGGACATCGCAACCCTGCAGGCCCGACTAGACACGGAGCGCCAAGGCTCTGAAGGCATCTATATCAGCGATATCATATTTGGAGCGTGTGCGCACAAGCCATACTAGTGCTTGGACTACATTCAGACGTCCGCTTATGGGCCGCAGGACTAAACCGCACATTCTCAAGAAGCTTATCAATCCATGAGCTTTGTCCCCACCCCGCGTCCGCCTCCAAAGCTATATCGATTCGACGAAGTTTTATTCTACTGATTTCCTCGTCAGTGACTGGGAAGAAGGCGTGTCCTGGTTTGCAACAGAAAAATTACCCCATGAATTTAGATTTTATGGGGTAATTGTTGGAACCGGCTATCCATATTGGTATCGCGTCTACTACTCCGTACCAGGGAAACCATGGGAAGACCTTGTATGCAAAGACGGGGATGGCGAAGCATTTGAAAAAATGCGCGAGCGCATGGCGTTCAGTGAGTGGGTATCTTCGTGGAAACGAGGATTACCGCCACAGTTTTTTAACCAAGGCGGCAACTAGTAGAGAGTATGGTAAGCGTCAAGTTGTAGCACCGTCTGTACGCCAGGCGCCGCCCCATCCATGATTTAACTGACGCTTTACGGACTCACCGCGTCTCGGATCAGCGGGATTATCGACGCCATGTATTCGGATCGAGACTGTTCACCTAGGTCGATCACCTTTGTACCGCCTGCT